>OLXE01000843.1_pt1 | contig 15981 bp, 9 predicted proteins | sample 1644571 | NCBI WGS metagenome assembly OLXE01 (sample SAMEA103958161, study PRJEB25191) | human gut metagenome | biome: human-associated habitat [ENVO:00009003]; feature: intestine environment [ENVO:2100002]; material: feces | place: Germany | collected 2013/2015
CGGCAGCCAGCGCGGACTGCAGCTCGCTGATGATGTTGGCAAATTCGTTGATGGGACCGGAAAATTTGCGGGAATACAATACGAAAGAGGACACACTGCCCAGGCTGATGCCGCCCGCCATGTACAGCAGCGCGCCGAACAGGCTCACCAGTGCCAGAGACAAATTATTGATGAAGTTGACGCCCGGCCCGGTAGAACTGGAAAAGGCGTCCGCCTCATAGTTGGCGTCGCAGGCGAGGCGGTTCTTTTCCTCAAAACGGGAAAGAAACACCTCCTCCCGGCCATAGGCCTTGATGGTTTTCAGCCCGCCCGTCATTTCCTCGGCAAAGCCGTTCAAAGCGCCCAGACCGGCAGAGCGGCGGCGGTACAGCGGCCGCACCCGTTTGGAACGGTGTCGTGTAAACATCACGGAAATGGGAATGGTCACAACGAAAATAAGGATCAGCTGAGGAGAGATGGAGAGCATCATTCCAAAGGAACCGGCCACGGTGATGACGCTGGTGAGCATCTGTACCAGGTCGTTGGAAAGGGAGGCGTTGATGGTGTCCACGTCGTAGGAGAGCACGCTCAATACGTCGCCGATGGCATGCGTATCGAAAAAGCGCACAGGCAGGCGCATCAAATGGTCATAGATGTCCTTGCGCATGCGGTAAACAACGTTGCGGCTCAGCCGCACCATCAGCGTGGCCAGCACATAGCTCAGCGCCGCTGCGGCAAAATAAAACACAAGCATCCGTTTTGCATAGTGGAAAACCGTGGTGAAGTCCACTCGGCCCGGCCCGGGGCGGATGGCGTCGATGGCGTAGCCCGAAAGCTTCGGGCCTGCCAAAGCAAGCAGATTGCCGGTAAGGCTGAGCGCCACTGCGGCGGCCAGCAGCCATTTGTAATGGTACAGATAGCGCCACAGGCGCCTGAGAATGGCTTTTGCTCCCGCGCGGGGCTTCTCGAAGGCCATGCTCGGCCCGCCGCCCATTCCTTTGCTGCGTGCCATTTATTCCACCTCCCCCATTTGGACCTGCGCGATCTCGCGGTAGCTTTCGCAGGAGCGCAGCAGCTCGCTGTGCGTGCCGAGGCCTGCGGCGCGGCCGTCCTCCAGAACAAGGATACGGTCCGCGTTCTGGATGGAGCTGACGCGCTGGGCCACGATGATCTTTGTGGTATCCGCAAAGTCGCGCGCCAGCGCGCGGCGCAGCGCAGCGTCCGTCTTGTAGTCCAGCGCGCTGGAACTGTCGTCCAACAGCAGGATCTCCGGGTCAGCCGCAAGGGCGCGGGCCAGCAGCACGCGCTGCTTCTGCCCGCCGCTCAGGTTGGCGCCTTTTGCGGCCAATTGAGCGGAAAAACCGCCCTTACGCTGTGCAATGAAATCCGCCTGCGCCGTGCGTGCCGCCGCAGCAGTCTGCTCCGGGGAAATTCCCCGCCCGAAGTCGATGTTTTCACCGATTTCATCCGCGTAGAGAAAGTCGTTCTGAAACACCACGCCGAACTTGCTGTGCAGCACCTCGGGCGGAATGGAACGAACGTCGCGTCCGTTCAGCCGTACCGCGCCGCTGTCCGGGTCGTAAAAACGCAGCAGCAGCCAGAGAATGGTGGTTTTTCCGCTGCCCGTCGGCCCAATGATGCCCAGCGTCTGGCCCCGTTTCAGAGAAAAGCTGACGTCTGAAAGCGTGTCTTTCACCTTGTCATAGGAAAAGGAGACATGGTCAAAGCGGAGGAACGCGTCCTCCTGCACCGGAGGAATGTTCTGGGGCGCAAGGTCCGCGGGCGCGGCCAGCACCTCGGCAATGCGCCGTCCGCTGGCCGCGCCCTTGGAGTACATAACAAACAGGCGGGAGACCATCATCAGCGCGTTGAGGATGATGGTGAAGTAGCTCAAAAATGCGATGATGGAGCCGGGCTGTGCAAGTCCTGCGTTTACGCGGTATGCGCCCAGCACGATGACCACCGTGAGCCCTGTATTGAGCAGAAGGTTCATAGCAGGGTTCGTTACGTTCATCAAAAAGCCGGCGCGCTGGTCGCAGTTCACCGCACGGGCGTTGGCTTCGTCAAAGCGGGCGCGCTCATAGTCTCCCTTGGACAGCGCGTGGATGACGCGGATGCCCGCCATGCTCTCCTGCGCGCGCCGTACCAGGGCGTCCAGTGCAAGCTGTGTACGGGTATAAAGCCGTATGCCCCGTGTGGAAACGAACCACACCACAAGCCCCAGCAGAGGCAGTGTTGCAATGAGCACCAGTGTGAGCACCGGCTCCAGCGAAAGCGTCAGCGCGATACCGCCCACCAGCAGGATGGGCGCACGCACACCCAGGCGCTGCATCCTGTCCACCATCTGGTGTACGTTGTAGGTATCGCTCGTCAGGCGGGAGATGAGGGAGGGCGTGGTGAATGCATCCTCCTGTGCGCAGGACAGCTGCATCACCCGTGCAAACAGGTCGTGCCGCAGCCGCCGCGTCACATCCCGGGAAGTGGAGCAAGCCAGTCGGTTGGCGATTACGTTGCCGCCCAGCGCCGCCGCTGCGCAGAGCACCATAAGCCCGCCCCAGAAAAGGATGCCGCCCAGCGCTCCGGCGGGAACAGCCTCATCCAAAATAACAGAGAGCATCCACGGCAAAAGAAGCTCGGCAACGGTGCCGAAAAACTTGATGAGCAGCCCCACGCTCATAATGCCCAGACGGGGGCGAAGATAATGCAGAACTGTTTTCATTGAATGTCCTCCGCGCGGCGGGCCAGGCGCTCCAGAAGTGACTCCAACCGGTCGCGTTCTTCCGAAGTCAGGTCATAAAACAGCTTTTCCCGCCAGGACCGGTATACGGCCCGTACGGCGGAAAGTGTTTCCTCGGCCTTCTGCGTGGGATAAACCTCCACCGCGCGGCGGTCGCTTTCACTGCGGCGCCGTAGGACGAAGCCGTTTTCCTCCAGCATGGCCAGCTGGCGCGTTACGTTGCTGCGGTTCACGTGCAGGCGCAGAGCCAGCTGATCCTGCGTAATGCCCGGCGCGGCGCAGATTTCCGGAATATAAGGCGCCTGCCAGCCGCTCAGCCCGCAGTCTGCAAGGTGAGCGTCCCGGTACAGTGCGGCACACCGGGAGATGGTATTGATGTTGCGCATCAAATGCTGCTTCATAAAAACCTCCTTCGCAGAAAACGCGCGGCAAAGGCGCAAAATGGTGAACTGCTGCGCGCACATTCGTTGCGCACGCAACAATATGGGCCGAACGACGCCCCGCCGTCCGAATGGGGAAAGCGGGGCGTATGCTTATAACAATAACAGTATACAGAGTGGGCGAAAAAAATGCAACCGGGAAAAGCAGTTCACTCTGCCATAAGGGAAGCGATCAATGCATCACGCAGCGCGTCCAGTTGGGCCAGAGAATCGTCCTTCAGCGCGGACTTCAGCGTGACCACAGGCTCCAAGATCTCCATGCTCTTCATTTCTTCCAGAAGGGCGCGCATCTGCCGGGCGCAGGACGGTGCCCAGGAGCCGTTTTCCATCAGGGCAACGGTGCGGTTTTGCAGGTTGAGCGCCTTCATGTCGTGCAGCAGATTCAGCATGGCGGGGTAGACCCCATTGTTATAGGTGGGCGCGGCAAGGACCAGGTGGCTGCAGCGGAACACCTCGGCGATCATCGTGGAGACATGTGTGCTGGAAACATCATAGACGGCGATGTTTTTTACACCGGCCTCCGCCAAGCGGGAGGTAAGGATATTTACGGCATTTTCCGTATCGCCGTACATGGAACCGTAGAATACGGCCACGGAGCGTTCCTCCGGTGTATAGGTGCTCCAATGCCGGTATTTGTCCAGCAGCCTGTCCAACCCGGAGCGCCAAACGGGCCCGTGCAGCGGGCACACCATGCGGATCTCCACGCCCGAAAGCTTGTTCAGTGCGGCCTGGACCTGCGGGCCGTATTTGCCCACGATATTGCCGTAGTAGCGCCGCGTATCCGCCATCCAGCCGCACTCAAAGTCGATCTCGTCGTCGAACAGGTGGCCGTTCAGTGCGCCGAAGCTGCCGAAGGCGTCGGCGGAAAAAAGGATATGCTCGTGCTCTTCATAAGTCATCATCACTTCGGGCCAGTGGACCATCGGTGTAAACACAAAGCGCAGCGTATGCGCACCAAGGCTGAGCGTATCGTTTTCCACCACAGTGATGATGCGGCCCTCCAGGTCGAAGTCATAGAACTGGCGCATCAGAGTAAAGGTTTTGGCGTTTCCCACGACTTTCAGCTCGGGAAAGCGCAGCAGCAGTTCCTCAATGTTGGCGCAATGGTCCGGCTCCATATGGTTGACGACAAGATAGTCCAGATGCCGTCCGGCGAGCGTATGCATGATGTTTTCCAGAAACTGGCGCGAGATGGAGGCATCCACCGTGTCGATAAGCGCGGTTTTTTCATCCAGGATCAGATAGGAATTGTACGTGACCCCGCGTGGGATGGGGAACAGATTTTCAAAAAGGGAAAGGCGGCGGTCATTGCCGCCGACCCAGGTAACGGCGTCGCTGACAGCGCGTGTGCAGTACATGAGAGACAGCTCCTTTCTTGATAAAAACAGGCCCTCCGCACAGCAGCAGGCCGCCCCGCGGAGGGAGGAGGACCTGTATGCGGAGTGCTCTGCATACAGGTTCGATCCGGGCGGCAGAGGTTAGCAAAAGCTAATAGAATCATAGCATATTTTGCCCCGAATTACAAGAAAATGCCTCTGCACATGCATGAAAAAGCGAACCGTGCTGCCGCGGCATACCGGTCAGTCCGACAGAATGCGCCCGTCTGTGGAGATAACTGCTACACGCCAGGGAATGAATTTGCCGCTCTGCTGCAATGCGCGCTTGACGGCGTTTTCAATGCCGCCGCAGCAGGGGACCTCCATGCGCGCCACGGTCACGCTCTGGATATCGTTTTCACGCAGGATGGCGGTGAGCTTTTCCGCGTAGTCGCCCTCATCCAGCTTGGGGCATCCGATGAGCGTTACGCGGCCGCGGATGAAATCCCCGTGAAACGCACCGTAGGCGTACGCGGTGCAGTCCGCCGCGATGAGCAGTCGTGCGCCTTGAAAATAAGGCGCGTTCACCGGAGCAAGCTTGATTTGGACCGGCCACTGGGACAGCGCGCTGGCGGTACGGGGGACGGCGCTGTCCGCCGGGGCGGCTTCACGCCGGATGCTGCGGGCACCGCTGCCGGGGCATCCGCAGGGCTGCGGGGCGGCGTTCTGCGCTTTGGCGGCCATGACGGCCGCATGGTCATAGGCGGGAGCTTCGCGTTCTTCAAAGCGGATCGCGCCTGTGGGGCAGGCGGGCAGGCAGTCGCCCAGGCCGTCGCAGTAATCCTCGCGCAGCAGCCGCGCCTTGCCATCTATCATGCCGATGGCCCCCTCATGGCAGGCGGCGGCACACAGGCCGCAGCCGTTGCATTTTTCTTCGTCAATGTGGATGATTCGTCTTTTCATGTCATTTTCCTCCCGGTTCATTTGCCGGCCGGGGCGCGTGGCTGCACACGCACGGCCTTTGCTGCTGTAAGCATACCGCGTCCACAAGAAACAGTATGTTGTTTTTACAACGAAATCTACATTTTGCAGATACAAATAAAAAGCGCTCCGTGCACCGTGCGCAACAAAAAAGGCCGATGCTATTCCGCGCTTGTGGTGAAAAAATAAGAGCGGCGCGGTTCTCATTGCGTCGCTCTTGCTGGCTCTACGGTGCGCCAAGGGGATAGGGGAGCGCGCCTGTGACCGTTTGCTTTGGGAAAAATATTCTTCTCCGTTTTTGCAGCTCTGCTGCAAATAGACTTCGGACCCTGCCAATATCGGCATAACCGTGCTCCCGATCGATTCTCCGTTTTTTAAGAGGAGTGGCCTGTATCACTTTTTGGCAAAACGGTTCATAAAAAAATCTGTGAAAGCGGCGAGCGCTTCGGTCTGTGACACATATACATAGAGACTCTCGTCTTCCAACCAGTCGCAGGCATTGATACCGATGTAGCTTTTTCTGTCAGGGTAGATAATAAAGGCATCGGTGGGGTACTTGTTCCGATAGGCTTTCAGAATTTCAGAACGGCGGTAATAGGTAGGTGCACCGCACCCAGAGAGAGCCGGTACGGTGGGAAGCGCCACGATCGTCTGATTTGCCTCATTCCAACCGACGATCAAATTCCCTACTTTTGTTTTACTGCCGTGGATAAACCCGTAATTGAACCGCGACACATCCTCTGTGTAGGCGAAAATCAGTTGATAGTCGGCTCCATTTTCTACCGCTTGGTTGAACAGCAGACGCATTTTTTCGGCGTTTGCATTGCTCTTTTCCATGTCGATTTCAGGCCCCTTAAATAATTTGCTGAAAAAACCCATAACCATTCTCCTTGCTTGTAAAACAATTTTGTTTTATCACCACAGCGTTTCTGCTGTCATGAATAAAGGGGGACATACGCTTGGTGGACTGGCCAAGCCCTCCATAAGCTCTTGCCGCTGGAATCCTTGCATGGCTGTTCCAATCGCCAGCCGCACAGGCCAGAGGTTCTGGAAAGTGCGATACTTCCATGTGCGAATTTTCAGTCTCAGAGATATATAAAACTACAGCAGCCAAAACTGAAATAAATACAAATTTTATAATTTGTATTTATTTTGCTCAAAAAACTATCCGGATGTGCGGCATTAAAGCATACAATCTGGATAAATCTATGCGATGCATACCATCATCGGCAGAAGTTTTCTTTCTTTAAAGGCTCCAGGAAATCCACGATGGCCTTGATTTGAAATGCGACTGTTTCATCAGCCGCTTCGGGAACAAACAGCGGCATTGTTTCCGGGATCGCTCTGCGGACAATCATGGCCATCAGGCTTATATTTGTAAACAAACCAACTCTCGCACAATCTGCCCCGATCCCAAAACACTCTAAAATATTGCCGAACAAACGGATCTGCTTTTCCCGAAAGGCCCGATAGGCTTCGTGCGACAAACGGCGAAAGAGCATTTGCTGCTCTTCAATGGTCAAAATCAGGATCCCATTTTTTTCACCGTAGCAGCAGGCGTAAAGAAATTGTGTGACAGCCTCTCGCCAACTCAAAGAGGGAGCATCCATCAATTTCTGTGCGTATACAAGAACCCTTGGCTGCTGGAGGTAAAGTGCCTCTATGATGAGGGACTCTTTTGTGGGAAAAAAAGAATAGAAGAATGTGCGAGAGATTCCTACCGCCTTGTAGATTTGTTCCACAGTCGTATGCTGTATTCCCTGTTTCGCCAGGAGCTCAAGGCCTTTGGTGAGCAGCGCCTCTCGCACTTGCGCCTTTTCCGCTTCAGAATAAGCGACCTTTGGCATTTTATCCTCCTAAAAATAAAAACAAATGCATAAACTTGTTTTTATTTTACCATATACAATCGAAAAAAACAATTCAGAGTTTTTTGAAACAAAGAAGAAGCCGGAGCTAAAAGTAGAAGCGGCTCAGCCGATGCCGCCGCAAATGATGCTTAAAATGAATACCAACACGGCCAGCCCTACGTAAAGGTACCGCGCCGTGGGCAGGAACGCCCGGCACAGCGCTTTTTTGCGGCCCAGCACAAGCTCTTCTCCGATGCGTTTGCCGCCCAGCACCCAGTAGATGATGAACGCGCACAGCAGCGCTCCGAAGGGCACGACATAAATGGTGATGGCGTCCATCCATTTGCCCAGGTACGGCTCAAATTCAATAAACGCGCCCGCCGCAAAGGCCAACGCGCCCACCAGTACAACGGCGGCTTTGCGCGGCAGCTTCAGGTGTGTCGTCACTGCCTCGGCGCACACCTCAAACATGTTGATGAGGCTGGTGATACCGGCAAAAATAACAGAGAGGAAGAACAGCACGGCAATGAAGCGCCCGCCCGGCATCTGTGCGAATACTTTGGGCAGCGTGATGAAAATAAGCGGAGGGCCTGACGCAGGGTCCATGCCGAAAGCGAACACCGCGGGAAGGATGGCAAAGCCGGCCAGCAGAGCCGCGCAGGTGTCCAGCAGCGCCGTCTGCATGGCGGCGCGGGGGATATCCTCTTTCTTGGAGAGGTAGCTGCCGTAGATGATCATGCCCGAGCCGGTGATGGACAGAGAGAAAAACGCCTGTCCCATGGCCATGACCCATGTCATCGGGTCCAGCAGCTTTTCCCACTGGGGAATCAGCAGATAGCGGTAGCCCTCGGCAGCGCCGGGCAAAAAACCCACATAAACAGCCACAACGAGAAACAGCACGAAGAAAGCGGGCATGATGATGCGGTTCACCTTTTCAATTCCCTGCAGCACGCCGCGCGCCAGGACCAGCACCGTGACGAGCACCACCACGCCGTGCCACAGCAGGCTGCCGAACGGCCCGGTGATCTGCCCGAAATATTCCTCGGATCCCACGGCAAACAGTGAACCGGAGACGGCTCCCCAGCAGTAACGCACCACCCATCCCACAATGACGGCGTATCCGATGGCGATGCCCAGCGAACCCAGCAAAGGAATGGCGCCCAGCACGCCGCCGCCTTTTTTGCCGCGGCTGCGCAGCGCGTAAGCGTAGGAGCCGATGGGCCCTGTGCCCGTCAGACGGCCGAAGGCGAATTCGCCGGAAAGGCCCACCCATCCGAAAAGGGCAACAAAGCCGAAATAAATCAGCAGGAACGCCGCGCCGCCGTACTGGCCCACGCGGTAAGGGAACATCCAGATGTTGCCCATGCCCACGGCGGAGCCGACAGAGGCAAGGACGAAGCCGATGCGGTTTTTGAAATTGGCAGGTTGGTTCTGCTGCATGAGAAAGCGTTCCTTTCAGCCGCTGCGGAGCTGCGCCCTGCGGCAGTATGATGTCATTCAGTATATCATAAAACAGGATGCTTCCCAAGCCTTTTTTGTGTTTTTACCGGCATGAGCGGTGTAAAAAAGGCCGCTGCATTTGCAGCGGCCCGTAAAAACCAAATGGGAAATCTTCAAAGCGCGTGGTTACGCAGGCTGTTTTTCCGCGCGGCGGCGTGCAGCCTTACGCTGGAAGAACTTGACGCATTCCACAATGGGGATCACACACACGGCCAGAGCCATGGCAACAGCATATTCCGGCGCGCTGATGTGCGTAAAGCCGAACGCGTCCGAAATGCCGGGCAGGTAGATGACGCCGGTCGTCAGCACAAGGCTGAGCAGCATGGCGCCCCACAGCACCTTGTTGTGAGAGCCGAGCGTGAACACGCTGCCGCGCTGGCTGCGCATGTTGAAGCTGTGGAAGATCTCGGCCATGCTCATGGTGAGAAAGGCCATCGTCACACCGTCGGGGCTGGCGGCGATCTCCCATACGCCGGATTCCATCCAGTGGCCGATAAAGTAGGCGGCCAGCGTTACGCAGGTGACCATAAAGCCCTGATACGCCACGTCTACGCCCAGCCCGCCGGAGAAGATACCGTCTGTGGACGGGCGCGGCTTGCGATGCATCAAATCCGGCTCGCCCTTTTCAAGGCCCAGGGCCAGAGCGGGGAAGCAGTCGGTGATGAGGTTGATCCACAGCAGGTGCACGGGCTCCAGGATAACAAAGCCCATGAGCGTGGCAAAGAACACGCTCAGCACCTCGCTCATATTGGAGCCCAGCAGGAACTGGATGGCCTTGCGGATGTTGTCGTAAATGCGGCGCCCTTCCTCCACGGCGTTGACGATTGTGGCGAAGTTGTCGTCGGCCAGCACCATATCGGCCACGTTCTTTGTAACGTCCGTGCCGGTGATGCCCATGCCGATGCCGATATCCGCGCTCTTGATGCTGGGCGCGTCGTTGACGCCGTCGCCCGTCATGGCTGTGACAAAGCCGTTTTTGCGCCATGCGTTGACGATGCGCACCTTGTGCTCGGGCTGCACGCGGGCATACACGCTGTAACGGCCGATCACTTCCGCAAACCGGTCGTCGGAGATGTCGTTCAGCTCCGCGCCTGTGATGGCTTCATCCGCTGTTTCGATGATGCCGAGCTGCTTGGCGATGGCAATGGCGGTATCCTTGTGGTCGCCTGTGATCATGATGGGACGGATGCCGGCTTGGCGGCACTCTGTAATGGCGTCCTTTACCTCGGGGCGGATCGGGTCGATCATGCCCGTCAGGCCCAGGAAGGTCAGGTCATGCTCCAGCGTGTCCGGCTCGAAATCCGGCGGAAGCTGGGGCCATTCGCGGCTGGCCGCGCACAGCACGCGCAGCGCTTTGTCGGCCATCTGCTTGTTCTGGCGCAGGATCTCGGCGCGGGCTTCCTCCGTCATGGGCAGTATCTTACCATCCTTGGCGTAAGAGGTACAGCGGCTGAGCACCACGTCGGGCGCGCCCTTTGTGTATTGGATATATGCGCCGTTGTTTTCGTGCACGGTGCTCATCATTTTGCGGCCGCTGTCAAAAGGAGCCTCGCCCACACGGGGCTGGGCCGCCTCCAGCGTGCCCTTGGGCAGGCCGACGCCGGTGGCGTAATTTACCAGCGCGCATTCGGTGGGCTCGCCCTCAGCGTCGCCGTTTTCGCCGGGCTTGGCGTCGCTGCACAAAGACATCGCGCGGGCCAGGGGCTCTTCTTCACCCACGTGCTCCACAACCGTCATCTTGTTCTGCGTCAGCGTACCGGTTTTGTCCGAGCAGATGACCTGTGCGCAGCCCAGCGTCTCCACAGCCGTAAGGCGGCGGATGACGGCATTGCGCTTGGACATGTTCGTTACGCCGATGGAGAGTACGATGGTAACGACGGTGGCAAGGCCCTCGGGGATGGCCGCGACGGCAAGACTGACCGCTACCATGAACGTACTGATGATGACGTCGAGGTGGAAATCGCCCGCCTTGATAAGGCTGAAGGCGAAGATGAATACGCAGATGCCGAGCACCAGCCAGCTCAGGATCTTACTGAGCTGCGCCAGCTTTTTCTGCAGCGGAGTCTGTCCCTCTTCGGCCTGCGCCAGCGCGCCTGCGATCTTGCCCATCTCGGTGTCCATACCGGTGCCCGTGATGAGGACACGTCCGCGGCCGTATACTACGGTGCTGCCCATATAGGCCATGTTTTTGCGGTCGCCCAGGGGGACGTCCTTGCCGTCGTCGAGGCCCAGTGCGGAAACGACTTTGTTCACGGGTACGCTTTCGCCCGTGAGCGCGGCTTCCTCGATCTTCAGGCTGGCGCTCTCCAGAATGCGGCCGTCTGCGGGCACGGCGTCGCCGGCTTCCAGAACGACAACGTCGCCCGGCACCAGCTCCTCGCTTTTCAGCGAGACCTGTTTGCCGCCGCGGATCACCTTACTGGTGGCGGCCGTCATTTCCTGCAGCGCCTCAATGGCTTTTTCCGCCTTGCTCTCCTGATACACGCCGAGTACGGCGTTGATGAGCACGACGATAAGGATGATGAACACATCCGCAAAGCTTTCGCCCGAATAAGCCGCCGTTACACCGGACACTGCCGCCGCAACAAGCAGGATAATGATCATAGGGTCGCTCAGCTGCTGCAGAAAGCGCTGCAGCGTTGTGACCTTTTTTCCTTCGGCCAGCTTGTTGGGGCCTTTTTCGGCCAGCCGCCTGGCGGCTTCCGCGTCGGTAAGGCCGTCCGGGGTGCTCTTCAGTTCGGCAAGCGCCCGGCCGGCCTCCTCACAATAAAACTTCAACACACAACATCCTTTCTCGTTTCAAGGGTTTCCCAATTTGGTGTTTCTATGAAAAAACAGCAAGCTGTTTTTCATCCGCGGAACATGCGCCGAGCGCCCGGCATGGGGGAACAACGCAAAAAAGCCACGCACAATACCAGACCCCGGCAAAATGCAGGGGCGGCCTGTGGGGCATATCCCTGTCCGTCAAGAGGCCTGGATAAGAAAAAAGACCCACGTGCGGCTTGGCGCCACACATGAGTCTCGCTCTTACTTTTAAGCCAGGTCCGTGTGCGGGCCATGCTGTTGACTTAAAACCGCCCCGGCGGGGGCGTGAACTACTCCCTCATGGAGAAAAGAAAAAGTTTCCTTTGTTCAATATTATACACCAGCTTTCGCCGCTTGCAAGTCCCTGTTTGTAAAGGAAACGTTAACAAAAGACATTTTCCGCACGTTTTCCGCCGGAAAACTCAGGCTTCGTGCGCGGTGGGAAATATTTGAAATTGAACGCATGCAGTGTTATGATAGCATCAACGATCAAGGAGGCAAACATATGATCTATACAGTTACATTCAATCCGGCCATCGACTATGTGGTGCAGCTGGAGCACCTGACGCAAGGAACTGTGAACCGGACCGGCGATGAGGCGGTCTATTGCGGCGGCAAGGGGATCAACGTCTCCACGGTGCTGACGAACCTGGGCATAGAAAATGTGGCGCTGGGCTTTTTGGTGGGCTTCACAGGCGATGCCGTTGAAAACGCGCTGCAAAGAAAAGGGCTGCGCACGGATTTTATCCGTCTGCAAAACGGGATGACCCGCATCAATGTGAAAATTCGCGGCGCCTGCGAGACGGAGATCAACGGCAAAGGGCCGGACATAGGCCCGGCGGCGCTGGCGCTGCTGTACAAAAAGCTGGACGCCGTCACGGACGGCGACGACCTTGTTCTGGCGGGCAGTATTCCCGCGGGTATGCCGGGCGATATCTATGAGAAGATCATGGCCGCGCTGCAGGAAAAGAAGGTGCGCGTCACAGTGGATGCCACGGGGGATCTTCTGCTGAATGTTCTGAAGTACCGCCCGTTCCTTATCAAGCCAAACCAGCACGAGTTGGGCGAGCTGTTCGGCCGCACACTGAAAACCGGGGATGATATCCGTGCATGCGCCGCAAAGCTGCAGGACAAGGGCGCGCGCAACGTGCTCGTTTCTCTGGCGGGCGACGGTGCGATCCTGCTGGACGAAACGGGTCAGTTCCAGGAGATCGGCGTTCCGCGGGGCACGGTGCGCAATGCAGTGGGTGCGGGCGATTCCATGGTGGCGGGCTTTTTGGCCGGTTACCTCAAGCTGGGCACCTATTCCTACGCTCTGCGCATGGGCGCGGCCGCGGGCAGCGCGACGGCGTTTTCCGATGAGCTGGCCACAAAGGAAGAAATATTGAAGCTGCTGAATACCTTTTAAGCGGAATACCGGGAAAGGGAAGAGGAACATGTTGCTGCAAGGCGTAGGCGTCTCCCCTGGCGTCGGCATCGGCCGGGCCGTGGTTATTGCGGAGGGGAGCCTTGATTACACACAGGTCCATTTCGCGGGCGTGCAGCAGGAAAAAGCACGCCTGCGCACGGCCGTGCAGGCATTTGCACAGCGGACGCAGGCTATGGCGGACGCGCTGCGCGCGCGCCTGGACGGACAGGAGGCGGACATCCTCGCCAGCCAGATCCTGATGGCAAACGACCCGGCTCTGCTTGCGCAGACAGACAGCCGCATTGAAGCGGGCGAATGCGCGGAAGCCGCTTTGGACGCAGTGTGTGCGTCATACATCCAGCTGTTTGCCGCGGCAGGCGACGAATTGCTGGCGCAGCGTGCCGCGGACATAGAGGATATCCGCGCCCGCCTGCTGGCGATTTTGCTGGGGCGCAGTGAAGCGTCCATCCCGGACGTGCCTCCGGGCACCGTGCTGATTGCATGGGATCTCACGCCTTCCATGACCGTGAGCGTGAACCGGGAAAATGTTGCCGCTTTTGTGGCGGAATGCGGCGGCATGACGAGCCATGCCGCCATTCTGGCGCGTGCGTTGGGCCTTCCCGCCGTACTGGGAGCCGCGGGGGCCGCGTCTGTGCTGCGGAGCGGGGAGGATGTCGTCGTGGACGGCGGGCAGGGCGCGGTGATCGTATCTCCAAGCGGGGCGGAGCTGGCGCGGTACCGGAAAAAACAGGAGAAGGCGCTGCAGGCGTACCGCGCGGGCCCGGCGGTGAGCGCCCGCGGCCAAAGGTACGCGCTGTACGCCAATATCGGCGGCGTGGGGCAGACCGCTGCGGCGGATGAAGCCGGGGCGGAAGGAGTCGGGCTGCTGCGGACGGAATTTCTGTTTATGGGACGTACATCCTTGCCCACGGAGGAGGAGCAGTACGAAGCTTATGCATCGGTGTCCCGCGCTATGGGGGACAGGCCCGCGGTTGTCCGTACGTTGGATATCGGCGGCGACAAGGCGCTGCCGTATCTGGGACAGGAAAAGGAGGAGAATCCTTACCTGGGCCGCCGGGGCATCCGCTACTGCCTTGCCCGGCCTGAGGTGTTCCGCACGCAGCTTCGGGCGCTGCTGCGCGCGGGGGCGGAGCGTGGGAACATCAGGCTCATGCTGCCAATGGTGACGGGCGTACAGGAGCTGCGCGCTGCACGGACGATGCTGGAGCAGGAAAAGCAGGCGCTTTCCGCGAGGGGCGTTGCATTTGACGGGGCGATTTCTCTGGGCGTGATGATCGAAACGCCGGCCGCTGCCGTCATTGCGGATCTGCTGGCGAAGGAGGCGGATTTTTTCAGTATTGGCACCAACGACTTGGTGCAGTACATTTTAGCCGCGGACCGGGGCAATGCAGACATTGCGGAGCTATATGCACCCTGCCATCCGGCGGTGCTGCGCAGCATTCGGGATGTGATCGCCGCGGGCCGTGCGGCAGATGTGCCGGTGTGCATGTGCGGCGAAGCTGCAGCAGACCCGTGTCTTATTCCTCTGTGGATGGCGTTTGGCCTGGATTCTTTCAGTGCTGGGCCCTCCGCTCTGCCGGAAGTGCGCCGGACTGTTTCACGCTGGACGGAGGAAGAAGCGCTTTGCACGGCGAAGGAGGCACTGGCCTGTCCGGATGCGGATGCTGTGCGGGCGCTGCTGGCCGCGCGCCGCAGATAGCAGCAAAGCGGCGGGGAGCAGGATTTGCACAAATTGCGGAAATCCCGTTCCCACATGCCATTCTTGCGGTTTTGCGCCTGCCCGCTTGACGGGGCGGGCGTTTTTTTCTACACTGGAATACAAAAAGACGGGCGCCGCGCCAAAAGCGCCGCACCCATAGCTGCGGGTCGGGAAAGGCCTGCGGCATTACTTTGCCTGGAGGATGTTTTATGAATGCTTTGCGGCAAAACAAGGCGGCCTGCGCATATCCGGCCATGCTGCTCAATGGTGTGTGCGCCAGCAGCGGCGGAGTGGTGATGGCGCTTTTGCAGGAACGGTACGGCCTGAGCTACCAGTGGAGCGGCCTGCTGCTGGCCATGCTGAGCGTGGGCAACCTTGCGGCGGGCTTTGCCGCGGGCATGCTGCCCGCGCACTGGGGCCAGCGGCGCACCGTTCTTATGCTGGCGGGCGGTGCGGCGCTGGGTTACGGCGCAATGATCCTCACGGGAAGCCCGTGGGCGCTGCTGGCCGCTTTCACATTGGTGGGCGTGGCCAAGGGCACAACGCTGAACACCAGCAGCGCGCTTATCGCGGCGCATGCACGGGAGCGCACGAAATGCATGAATCTCATCCATGCATGCTTTGCCACGGGGTCGCTGCTGTGCCCGCTGTTTATTGCGGCGCTGGGTATGGGCGGGCTGCCCTGGTGGGCGCCCATGGCAGGCCTTGCACTGTGCGGCGCGGCGCTGTGGGGCGTGTTCGCGTTGGCGGGTCTGCCGGGCCGCACAGGAGACGGCGCGCGTGTCAAAAACGACTGGTCTTTTCTGCGTTCGCCCCGTTTTTGGGTGCTGACCGGGCTTGTCTTTTTCCAAAACTGCACGGAGATCAGCGTCACGGGCTGGATGGTGACATATTTCAAGGATGTGGGCATCCTCTCGGGTCCGGCGGGCCAGATGACCGTTACGGTCATCTGGGGTGCAATGCTGGCCGGGCGTCTGTGCATCGCATTTGTTTTCCCGGTAAAAAACAGCTTCCGCACCCTTTCGCTGATGTCCGCATGCTGCGTAGGCACCTATATCCTACTTCTCATGGCAAAAACGCCCGCATCTGCGCTGATCTGCCTGTTCCTGTTCGGCCTGGCCATTGCAGGCGTGAACCCGACGGCTGTCGCGGCGGGGAATGCGCTCTCCGGCGCGGGCCTCGGCGTGATGCTTCCCGCAGCGGGCGTGGGCGCGGTTTTAATGCCGTATATCACAGGCGCGGTGGCGC
>OLXE01000853.1_pt1 | contig 15799 bp, 7 predicted proteins | sample 1644571 | NCBI WGS metagenome assembly OLXE01 (sample SAMEA103958161, study PRJEB25191) | human gut metagenome | biome: human-associated habitat [ENVO:00009003]; feature: intestine environment [ENVO:2100002]; material: feces | place: Germany | collected 2013/2015
GCAGCCGCCGGAGCGGTGCTTGAGCCGTTAGGCGGGAATTGTGCGGTATTGCCTTCACTTTTTCCCTGTCGTTACGCGGTCTGCATTCCTGTTTTTGCCCACAAACTGCCCTTGTTCACGCAAAGTTTACCGGAATTTCCAGCTATTTCATGCCTTGTTCATCCGCAGTTCATTTTTATTCTTCATGATAGAATCTATCGGGGGCCCCTATTACCGCCCCCAACTGGAGGAATTGTTATGCACGAAACCCAACAGCCGCGCGACCCCAAAAAGACGACCGGCATTGTATATGCCGTGATCCTTGTGGTGTTGCTGCTGCTCAATTTCTGGGCCTTCCCCGCCATGATGAAAGGCCAGGTCAAACAGGTCGATTACGGCACCTTCCTGAACATGCTCGAAGGCGGCGAACTGAGCACTGTTGAAATTCAGGATCAGCAGATCTATTTTGTGGACAAAAACGATACCACCTACTGCACCAACTCCATTGCGCAGGACCTGCAGCTGGTCAACCGGTTGGAAAGCGCCGGCGTTTCCTTTGGCAAGGTGTACAACCAGACCACCTGGGTGGATACCCTGCTGGGCTGGGTCATCTCGCTGCTGCCCATGATCATCCTGATCGTCTGGTTCAACCGCATGATGCGCAAGCGGGTCGGTGAAATGACCGGCGGCGCCAACAGCATGATTTTTGGCGGCGGCAAATCCGGTGCCAAACAGTATGTCGTTGAGGATGGCAAGTCCATCAAATTTGCCGATGTTGCCGGTGAGGACGAAGCCAAAGAGAGCCTGCAGGAAATCGTTGACTTCCTGCATAACCCCAAGCGTTACGAGGATATCGGTGCCAAAATGCCCAAGGGCGTTCTGCTTGTCGGCCCCCCGGGCACCGGTAAAACCCTGCTGGCCCGCGCTGTTGCCGGCGAAGCCGGTGTTCCCTTCTTCTCCATTGCGGGTTCTGAATTTGTCGAGATGTTCGTCGGCATGGGCGCTTCCAAGGTGCGTGACCTCTTCAAACAGGCCAACGAAAAAGCCCCCTGCATTATCTTTATTGATGAGATCGATACCATCGGCAAAAAGCGTGACGGTGCTTCCGGTATGGGCGGCAACGATGAACGCGAGCAGACCCTGAACCAGCTGCTGACCGAAATGGACGGGTTTGACGCCGCCAAGGGTGTTATCATTCTGGCCGCCACCAACCGTCCTGAATCCCTTGACCCCGCTTTGACCCGCCCCGGCCGTTTTGACCGTCGTGTGCCCGTGGAGCTGCCCGACCTGAAAGGCCGCGAAAGCATCCTGCGCCTGCACGCTCAAAAGGTCAAAATCGGCCCCGACTGTGACTTTGCCGTGGTTGCCCGCATGACTCCCGGTGCTTCCGGTGCCGAGCTGGCCAATATCATCAACGAAGCCGCCCTGGGCGCTGTGCGCCACCACCGCATGGCCGTTACCCAGTACGACCTGCAGGAAGCCGTGGATACCATCCTGGCCGGTGCCCAGAAAAAGAATAAGATCCTGAGCGACAAAGAAAAGTGCATCGTGGCCTACCACGAAGTCGGCCATGCCATGGTTGCCGCCCTGCAGAGCCATTCCGCCCCCGTGCAGAAAATCACCATTGTGCCGCGCACTTCCGGCGCGCTGGGTTTCACCATGCAGGTAGAGGACGGCGACCACACCCTGATGACCAAGGAAGAGATCCTGGCCAAAATTGCCACCATGACCGGTGGCCGTGCCGCCGAAGAAGTGGTGTTCAACTCCATCACCACCGGCGCATCCAACGATATCGAGCAGGCCACCAAGATGGCCCGCGCCATGATTACCCGCTACGGCATGACCGACGACTTTGACATGGTTGCCTTGGAAACCGTGAACAATGCCTACCTGGGCGGCGATGCCAGCCTGGCCTGCAGTGAGCGCACAGCCGCCACAGTGGACGATAAGGTCGTGGAAGTCGTCAAGCAGCAGCATGAAAAAGCCAAACAGATGCTGATTGAAAACCGCGGCAAGCTGGACGAGATCGCCAAGTACCTGTACGAGAAAGAAACCATCACCGGCGAAGAGTTCATGCGCATCCTGACCGCTGTTCCCCAGCTGCCCACCGGTGCCGTGGAACAGTAAAGGCAACACCGCACAATTCCCGCCTGACGGCTTAAGCACCGCTCCGGCGGCTGCGGCACTTAGAATTGTGCGGTATTGCCTAAAATCTCCGCTCTGCGCGTTTTCTTTGTAAAATAACGGTACCCCCGCCCTATGCAGTTCATTTACCGCACGGGCGGGGGTGTTTTGTTGTAATTCCGTAGAGGCGCACACCATGCACCCATCCGTTTTATATCATCACACTACAGCGCTTTCTCACAAAGCACACCATGTAATAGCGCCATTTTATGGCCAGCCGTTACCCATTTGTAGGGGCCGCTGCTCACCTCTTTCCGAAAAACGCAATAAAAATGCTGTCTTTCTCCACATCAGGGAAAGGCAGCATTCTTCTTTATCCGTTCAGATCTTCGCCGTTGCTGGCAATCACATTTTTATACCACCCAAAGGACTTTTTCCTGTACCGTGCCGCCGCCCTGTTCGAGTACCGGGAAAAGCACCAGTGATCCTGCCGGGCTTTATTTTGCCTGTGCACTCTCTGGGAAGATGATCTTGTTCACAAAGAAGAAGATCACCATGGAAATGCCGCCATTGAGCACGGTGGTGCCAATGTTGTAGATGAAATCCGGCACCAGCAGGCCCGCAACCGCCACCCACACGCAGTTGATGGAGTTGACGATGCAGGTGATCAAGCAGAACGCCACCACATACCAGGCGATCTGCTTGGCCAGGTTGCCCTTGCTGCGGAACACAAAGTTGCGCTGGATGGGAAAGTTTATGCATTCTCCCACCACCATGGCAACCATGTAGGCGCAAAAGTACGGCAGACCGCCATGGGCGGAATCATACCCCAGGATGTTCCACTGGAAGGTTTCGCCAAACAGCGTGACCGGGATGCCCGGCCAGCCAAAATCCACCACCGGCAGGCTGCTGAACGCCGCCGGCAAAAATTGCAGCAGCAGGTATTTGAACACCGTAACCAGGTTGGATACGATCACAAACAGTCCGCCTTCGCGCACCCACTTGGCTGCGGCGGGGTGTTTTGCCGCAAAATTATTCCATAGCTGCATAAATAGCCCCTCTCTTTCCTCAGCTGTTGCGCAGGCGCTGTTCCAGCTGTGCGTTCAGTACCAGGTTTTTCACGGCTTCTATGATCACCCGCACAAGGCCGATGATCCAGAATCCCTGTAATTCCATCACAATGCCATCCACCATGCCCATGCTGATGGCACCACTGGTCATTTTGGCCAGGGCACGCAGCGGCATGTTGTACTGGAACAGCACATTCAGGTCCGGCTTGCCGCGCTTGTAGCTGGCGTTCAGCAGTGCGGTAAGCACCAGCCAGATCAGCCAGCCCAGCGGGCTGCGGCTGTGGTTCAGCTCACCCAGGGTCATGTTGCGGTCAATTTTAACTTTTCCCTGCTGCACCGGGCGGCCCAGCAGGGTGGCCCATTCGTCATCCGGCACGCTCTGCACCTTGCCGCTGGTATAGTGCGGCAGATGCTTGCCCGCATAGGGGTTGGGTGCGCCGGTACCGGCCACTTCCACCACGGCGGTCAGGCGGATGTCCGCACTGGACGCGCCGACCCGCAGCTCATAGCTGCCGCCTTCCACTTCCCAGCTGTCGGTCCTGGTGTTCCAGTAGCGGAATGCCTTGTCGTCCAGCGGGATGGTCACGGTCTTGCTTTCGCCGGGCTGCAGCTGTACCTTGGCAAAGCCTTTCAGCTCCTGTGCGGGGCGGAACACTTCTGCCCCGGGTTTTGCCACATACAGCTGCACGATCTCTGCTCCGGCGCGCTTGCCGGTGTTGGTTACGGTCAAGGTCACGCCATTGGACGCGGCCTGCAAATTGCTGTAGGCAAAGCTGGTGTAGCTTAACCCATAGCCAAAGGGGAATGCCACCGGCACACCGGCGGTCTGGTAATAGCGGTAGCCGACATACAGCCCCTCGCGGTACTGCACCATGCGGCCCGGCCCGGCAAAGTTATCCTTGGCGGGGGTATCCGCATAGGCGTTGACCCAGGTTTCGGCCAGCTTGCCGCTGGGGTTCACTTTGCCGGTCAGCACATCCAGCATAGCGCCCGCCCCCGCCTGGCCGCCCAGCGCACCATACACCAGAGTACGGCAGTGTTTGAGCCACGGGGTTTCCAGCGAAGCCCCTGCGCTGAGCACCACAACGGTGTTGGGGTTGGCCTGCTGCACGGCCTTTAACAGTTCGATCTGGTTGTCCGCAAGGCGCATATCGCCGCGGTCCAGACCCTCACTTTCCTTGATTTCATCCAGCCCCAGGCAGAGCAGCACCACTTCGGCCTTTTGGGCCAGGGCTACAGCCTCGGCCTGTTTGGCGGCATCCGGTTTGCCCTGGCGGTCAAAGCCGGGGGCAAAGCCCACGCTGGCCAGGCCGCTCTCTTTCAGGCAGTCCAAAAAGGTATCCACCTTGATGGAGTTGACCGCGCTGGAGCCAGCGCCCTGGTACCGCGGTGTCTGGGCAAAGTCGCCGATCACGGCAACTTTTGCGCCCTCGGCCAGCGGCAGCAGGTCGTTCTCGTTTTTCAGCAGCACAATGCTTTCGGCTGCGGCGCGGCGGGCCAGCGCGTGGTGGGCATCCGCATCAAAGGTGCGGCTGTGGGACTGCACGGCGGCATGGGTATCAAACACCAGCGTCAGCAGCTCGTCCAGCCGGGCGTCCACATCCGCTTCGGTAATTTTGCCGCTCTGCACAGCCTGCATCAGCTCGCGCACGGCGTCCCCGCCGGGGGCGGGCATTTCCAGCGTGGAGCCGTTCTGCACGCCCAGGGCATGGTCATTGCTGCCGCCCCAGTCCGTTACCACAGCGCCGTCAAAGCCCCACTCCCCGCGCAGGATGTCCATTAACAGGTGGCGGTTCTCGTTGGCATAAGTTCCGTTGATGAGGTTATAGCTGCTCATGATGGTCTTGGGCTTTGCTTCCTTGACCACGATCTCGAACCCGGTCAGGTACAGCTCCCGCAGGGTGCGTTCATCCACCACGGAATCCGACGCCATGCGGCGCAGCTCCTGGCTGTTGACGGCAAAGTGCTTGGGGCAGGCGGAGATGCCGTTGGACTGGATGCCCCGCACATAGCCCGCTGCCATTTTGCCAGAAAGATACGGATCCTCGGAGAAATACTCAAAGTTGCGGCCGCAGAGGGGGCTGCGCTTGGTATTCAGGCCTGGCCCCAGCAGCACGGCAACTTCCTGTGCGGCGGCTTCTTCGCCCATGGCCTGGCCGATCTGCTCGCCCAGGGCGGGGTCCCAGCTGCAGGCCACAGTGGCAGCCGTGGGGAAGCAGGTGGCCGGAACACTGGGGTTCAGCCCCAGGTGATCCGCCGCGCCCGCCTGCTTGCGCACGCCGTTGGGGCCATCGGACAAAGTGATAGCCGGAATGCCAGCCTTTTGATACGCACGGGTGGTAAATACTGTGTCACCGGAAAGGAGGGCACATTTTTGCTCTAAATTCAGTTTTGCAATCACATCTGCGTGTTTCAATTAGGTCACACGCTCCTTTTTAAGCTCAAGAGTTCTCTTTTGCCGCTTTTGCTGCCTTGCGGAGTTTGACATCAATCACAACACCACGCACAGCCAGGACAAACAAAACGATTACTACAATATCAATCAGTACAACGAGATGGCGCCAGCCAAACACAGAGATTGTGAAAGCATGACGCATAGCGGTAGTATCGCCGATGCTTTCGGCATAGTCGCGGTTGGTCACACGGACATGCAGGTACATGTAAAGTGCTTCTTTGGTTGCACGGCGCAGTGCCTGCATGTAGCTGTTGGAGGAAGTCTCAAAGGCCATCTCACCGCTGCCGAAGCCAGCCATCCACAGGCTGCCGCCTGCACGCAGGGCCTGGTCGCCGTTCATGTAGCTGTGGTGGTCTGCATAGTCGGTGATAACAGCGCCATTAAAGCCCCATTCATCACGCAGAACGCCGGTCAGCAAAGCTTCGCTGCCGCCTGCCCAAACTGCACCAATACGGTTGTAGCTGCTCATCAGGCCGGTTGCATCGTAATCCTCAATAAGCATCTGGAACGGGCGCAGGTAAATTTCACGCAGGGCCTGTTCGGTCATCCAAGTGTAAACAGAATCACGGTAAATGCCGCTTTCGCCATCGTTGCAGATAAAGTGCTTGACGTAAGTATAAACGCCTGCCTGGTTAGCGCCCTGAACCGTGTTGCCGCAGATAACACCAGACAGCAGGCTGTCTTCAGAATAATACTCGTAGTTACGGCCATTGAATGGGCTGCGGTGCATGTTGGTAGCAGGTGCGTACCAACCGGTATAACCGTTCTGCAAAGCCTGCGTACCAATGGTACGGCCTTCTTCCTGGGCGAGGTCTGCGTTCCAAGTCTGTGCCAGCGTGCTGGAACTGGGGAAGCCAGTACCTGCACCCATACCGGTAAAGCCGCCGATCTGTGCAGGGCCGTCTGCATCCTTGCTCTTGGTCTTACCAACACTCTTGAGCTCAGCCAGGCCGCCATAAGCGTTGATGTAAAGGTTCTCCATTTCATCAACCGTTAGCTGGTCAAGCAGGGTTTCCCACTGGGGATCGTCAAAGTCTGCACCAAGCTGGAAGCCAAAGTCAGTGGTCTTGCCATTGTCCTCAATCTTCAAACCATTCTTAGCACCAGTGGTAATGGCCTCGTCAGCTTCGTTGATGTAGCTATTGGCATCGTCCGCGGTGTACAGGTTCAGTGCCTTAACATTATCAGTCATAGCACGGCTGGGGGTATTTGTTTTGGGGAAAGTGCCTTCAAAATCGGCACGGGTCGTGTAGGTAATATTCTGGTTGGAATCGCTGCCGTCCAGGCTGACACCGTCAATGGCATCGCTGCCGGTGAACTTGTTGGAAACAGCTTTGCCGGTAACCGTATCCTCGGCATACTGCACACCTGCGGGCAGGCTGCAAGTAATCGTTGCGTTGGCATCATCGTCCACATTGTGGGCATCATGGCGCACGGTAAAGATGTAGTCGCCTGCATCCAGTTCATAACCGGTAAAGCCGTTATGGTTGGCATCATATGCGTCATAGCTGGCCATATCAGAAACGGGCACCGTCAGGGTAACTTCTTCGCTCTCGCCGGGGGCCAGTTCCTTCGTCTTGGCGAACGCACCCAGTTCGACGCTGGATTTTTCAATCTCACCCGCGGTGTACGGGGCAGTGTAGTACAGCTGAACAACATCCTTGCCTGCGCGGTCGCCGGTGTTGGTAACGGTCACCTTAACGGTCACATCGCCATCCTTGTCCAGTGCGCTGCCGTTGGCAGGGGCATCGGTAACTTTCCAATCAAAGCTGGTGTAAGACAGGCCGTAACCGAACGGATACTGCACAACGCCATTGTAGCCAGTGCCATATTCGTTGCTTACATTGTCCCAATAGCCCTCAGTATCAGCCGTTTCATACCACTTATAGCCGATGTAGATACCCTCGGCATAGTCTACATACGAAACCTGCTCATAAGCATACGGGGTATCCAGGTTGCCGGTGGTCGTACCGTCTGCTGGGTAGAGGCCATCAGCATCGGTATAAGCACCTACACCTTCCATACCAGCATTGGCATAGCTGGCAGCAGTGGTCAGGTCATAAGCCCAGGTATCTGCCGTGCGGCCGCTGGGCTCTTTGTCGCCCCACAGCACTTCCGGCACTGCAGTTGCACCTTCGGAACCAGACAGACCAACCAGCAGGCAGGCATCAACGCCGGGAATCGTTTCGATCTGGCCCAGTTCCATAACGTTGGTAGAGTTGACAAGAACAACCACATGGGCATAATTAGCGCCAACATAGTTCAGCAGGTCTTCTTCCTCGGTGGTCAGTTCCAACATTGTGCGGGTATCGTCAACAACAATGTCACCGCCCTTTTCGGTGCGCTTGTACTGCTGTTTGGTCGCATCGTTGCTTTCGCCTGCCAGGCGGCCAATAACAACGATTGCTGTATCAGAGTAGTTCTTGGCGTTGTCAAGCATCGCCTGCGTGTAATAGGTCTGGTTGTTAATATCAGGCTCATACAAGCGGCCAGACTGTTCAGGCCAACTGTTCAGTGTACGGGTGTATTCACGGCCTGTCTGGAAATCCTTGTACATATCGGTCAGTTCTGTATTGTACTCAACACCATAAGCGGTCAGTGCTGCCAGCAGGTCCGTATTAACAGTGGACACACCGCCGGAACCAGAGCCGCCGCCCAGCCATGCAGTGGAAGCCCAGCCGAACACATTAACTTTCTTGGTATCTGCGTTCAGCGGCAGGGTGTTATCGTTGTTTTGGAGCAGAACCGTGCCTTCTGCTTCAACATCAGCGGAAAGAGCTTCCGCTTTCGCTTTCGTGTCCGCAATCTCGGTTTCAGTATAGTGTCCACTGGGCGCACCGATGAAACTATCAATGATTGTAGACATCGTTGACAGGAAATAGGTGCCGACCATCGCAGCGACCAACAGGATCGCCGACAGCACCAGCCCGATTCCGTGCAAGACGGGATGCGGCTTACGAACTTTAGCTTGCTTTGCCATTTGCATTCTCTCCTCTTTTATAGTTCAAAAGCTGATACTATGCTTTTGCATTGACTATATTGTAGCAAGCAAGCACACTTTCCGAACGCTTTTTGCATAAACTGCCTGTTTTGGCACACACTTTGCAAATTCTCTAAAAAACGCAAAAAATCCGTTGTGATTTTGTACAGTTCAGGTCATTGCTTATTTGTGTAAATTGCTAAACTCTCTTTCATCGCAGGAATAGGCACAAAAAATACCCGAAGCTACCACTTCGGGTATCATTATTATTTCTGCGGCAGCAGCACCCGCAGCGTAAACCACTCATTCTCCCAGTGCAGCGTCATAGTTCCGCCGCGCTTTTCGGCGGCGGCGCGCACACTGCGCAGGTCGCTGCCGCCATGGGTGTTGCGGCGCGGCAGGCCGTCCGCGCCCAGCTCCACTTCCTGCGCGCAGTAGTTTTCAAACCGCAGCATCACAAAGCCGTTCTGGGCGTACACCGCCACCCGGATCAGCCGCTTTTCGTGGTCGGGCTCGGTCTCTACGCTCTCGGTCGCATTGTCCAGCGCCGTACCCACAATCGTGCAGATCTCCCCTGTTTCCAAAAAGTCCAGCAAATGCCCGTCCGCCACGCAGGTCATCGTGATGTGGTGCTGCTGGCAGTACAGGCTTTTGGCCGTCAGCAGGGTGTCCAGCACCGGGTTGCCGGTCTTGTTCTCCGCCTCGTACTGGCGGATGCCGCTTTCCATGGCCGCCAGCGCCACATCCTGCTTGGCGTGGTCCCGCTCCGCCCGGATGGCCGCAATCTGCATTTTCAGCTCGTGGTAGCGCCGGTTGATCAGGCGGATGTTCTCCTTGCTCTGTTTGTACTGCTCGTACTGGCGGTGCAAAACGCCGTCCAGCTCCGCCAGCTCGCTGTGCAGGGCGGCTTCGCGCAGCTGCTCGTGCTGCACCGTCAAAATCAGTACCCCGGCCAGGTCCACCAGCGTGCGGATGTAAAACATGTTCATGTTGGCTTCGCTGCCGTTGGCAAAGCTCAAATTGCTCACGGCAAATGCGGTCAGCGCCATGACCACCGCCACAAAAGTTCCTGCGGGCGTTATTTTCAGCTTCCCGGCCGGGCCGGGGCGGCGGTTTTCCACAAACAGCATGGCGGTAAAAATGCCGCCGTACACCACCGCCAACAGCAGCAGCGAAAGCGGCTCTGCCCCGCCGCGCTGCGGCCACAGCACGCAGTGCAGCTGCCATTCCACGCTGGCCGCCAGCTCCGCCAAAATAAAGGCCCGCGCGCACACATAGCCCGCTTCCAGCAGCGTAATGCTGCGTGTGACCCACAAAAACAGCAGCATGGAAAGAATCGCCATTGCCATGCAGGGGATCCACCACGCCAGCGGAACTTTCCCCGTGGCCTGCAAAAACGCCCCCAGCAGCACCGCCCAACCAGCTTCCACGCCCCAGATCACGCGCTGGTCCATCCGCGGCGGCAGCCTGTGCGCATACAGCAGCGCCGCCAGCACTTCCGCCAAAGCGGTGTACAGGCGGGGAATATCCGGCAATGTCGTCATTAGCCCGCACCCCCAATATAATCCGCCAGCCCCGCCATAAAGGCCTTGCGCCGCGGGCGGCTGATCTGCAGCGTATACGGACCAACCTGCACCATATCCTGCTGCACGCCGGAAACCTGCGCCAGATTGACCAAATACCCGCTGTTGCACCGTGCAAACGCCCGGCCCACCAGCTTTTCCTCATAGTTTTTCAGGGTGCCCGGCACCACAAAATCTTCTTTTTCGGTGTAAAAATGCACCTTGTGGCCTTCGCTTTCCAGGTAATAGATTTCCGCCGCGTCCAGCCGCCGCATGCCGCCGTCCACCGCCACGGCCAGGTAATGCCGCTCCCGCTTTTCCAGCTGTCCCAGCGCCTTTTGCAGCTGCTGCGAAAACGCAAAGTAGGGCACCGGTTTCAGCACATAATCCAGCGCCCCAACGGCATATCCGCGGATGGCATACTGCGCCATGTTGGTAATGAACACGATCAGCACCCCGCCGTCCCGCTCCCGGATGCGGCGGGCGGTCTCCATGCCGTCCAGGTGCTTCATCTCCACATCCAGAAAGATGATGTCGAACTGCGGGCGGTAATCTTCCAGAATTTCCATCCCATCCGCAAACTCCGTTACCTCAAACGGCGTGCCGTACTGCCGGGTGTACCGCTGCACATACCCCGCCAGCTGTTCCCGCACCGCCGCCTCGTCCTCCACAATCGCAATCCGGGTCATCTGCTGCTCCCCTTTCTCAACACCACACTGCGGCCCCGCACAGTCCACATCTGGTGCGGCTTCTTAAGGTGTATCTGAAAACAAAGAAAATGACGGATATTTCACAAGCGCAAGACGGATTTAAGGCAAAGAGCCGCGGGAATCCTTTGTGGATTCCAAGGCTTTTTAACGCAAAATCCCGCTACGTTTGTAGAAATAGACGATATTTTCGACTTTTCAGCTGCACCATCGATTGTTTTTAGTATAGCACATACAATCATACACAGCAAATGCGGGGTGGAGCAGTTTGTTTGCCTTCAAAGCGTTTTGTCGGTCGGAGCTGCCAGACCAGGCCAGCCCTGGCATATTCTGTGTATGGATTGCAACAAGCCGATGCAGCCCCAATAAAAGCAAACTCCGGGAGCAATGCAGCCCCCGGAGCTTTTTGATGTCAACTTTTCAAAGCGATTATTTGGATTGTGCGGCAGATACCTTTTGCTGGTAAAGTTTCATTAACTCGGCAACACAGGCGCTTTCGCTAGTTCTGGCAGCAGTTCCTTTTATGAATCCATAAGCGTCCATAACGGCGCGGTCATTAGCCTGATGGGCTTTGCGGAGTTCCAGCGGCATGGTCAGTTCATCATACAGGTCGGCAAGGCTGCTGTCCGGGTAAAGAGCGCGTGCGTCCAGAATCGCTTGCGCGGTTTGTTCAATTTTGGCTTTTTGCTGTTCGGTTGGTGCAGGCCACGGGAAGTTGTTGTAAACAACATCTTTGGAATAGCGGTAATCGCTCTTAATTCGTCCGCAAACAGCTCGTACCCACGCCATGTGGACATTAGACATCATAATGCCAAATTGATAGATACTTGCGTTTGGAATAATTTGCACAGCATTATTTACAACAATTTGGGGGGAAACGAAACCAAAAGGAATGTATCGTCTGTTTTCAGATGAATGGCACGGAACAATAATGTAAGTACTATTAGGCTGACGAATTTCTTGGAATAGGGCAGGTGTAGCCGCACTACGCCTCGTTGCTTCTTTGGGACTGGCTAAACGAAACTCTTGAACTTTTTTAACACGCTCTTTAATGAACCCGGATTTTCGTATAATTTCGGGAGGAACATTTACGAGCCATAAGCAGTAGCGCAACTTGTTATTTATATATTCGGAAGCACCATATATTTGCCGAATATATGGTTTGATAGCGGGTTCGGCGCTTACGGCAGTTGCGTATTCTTCAGGAGTCAGGAAAAGAAAACCGCCATCAGTGGGCTTATTTCCATAAAGCATTTCGGGAACATCACACAATGCTTTCGGACGACTACTGACAAATATATCAGGAGCATTTAATAAATAAGCGTTAATATTATTTACTTTTTGGCTGCGATTCTCTGTGTAAAGTTTCCTTGCCGCAAAATTATCAGCGCAGCTAAACCCTACAATTACGCAATGCACATGGGCCTTTGCGTTGGCTTCACTATCCCAGCGAAAAGTACGATGTGCAAAATCAATATGAATCCCGAAACGGGTAAACAGTGGTTCCCAAACAGCGCTGACCTGTTCACCTTGCGTGATAGAATTAGTCGAAACAAGTGCTGTGCGGATAGTGGTTCCCTGCATAAGCTGTGTGGCTTTGAAATACCACCCGGCAACATAATCAATTTTACCGGCAGTCTTATAGGGCTTTCCTTTTTCATTAACATAAACGGAAAGAATATCGTCCTTTTGGCTTTTGCTTTGCAGTGAGTAGCCAACAAACGGCGGATTCCCCATAATATAATTCAGCTTACTTTTGGGAACCACGCTCTCCCAATCCACCCGCAGGGCGTTGCCCTCTACAATAAAGGCGTTTGTTTTCAGCGGCAGAAATTCCAGCGGAACGAGCAGGATTTTCTCCGTTTCCTTCATCATCTGGCTTTCCGCTATCCAGAGCGCGGTTTTTGCAACTGTCACGGCAAAATCGTTGATTTCGATGCCGTAAAACTGGCTGATGGAAACCTGTATCGGGCTTTCGCTGGCGGAATACATCGTGACCTGACCGTGGGAGAGTTTCACCAAAATTTTGTTTTCCAAGCGGCGCAGGCTCAAATAGGTTTCGGTCAAAAAGTTTCCGCTGCCGCACGCGGGGTCTAAGAATGTGAGCGATGCCAGCTTGCGTTGGAACACCCGCAGCTTTGCCGTTCTGGTTCGTTCCACGGGATTGGCGCATATCTCGTCAAGCTCGGCTTTCAGTTCGTCCAAAAACAGCGGGTCAATGACCTTGTGGATATTTTCAATGCTGGTATAGTGCATACCGCCGCTGCGGCGGGTTTCGGGGTTCAGGGTGCTTTCAAACACCGCGCCGAAAATGGTGGGGCTGATTTCCGACCAGTTGAAGTTTTCGCTGGCTTTCACAAGCAGCAAATCCCGGATTTCGTCCGTAAAGGGCGGTATCTCGATATTCTCATCGCTGAACAGCCCGCCATTCACATAGGGAAACGCCGCCAATTCCGGGTTATCATCTTTCAAATAGGGGTCACGGTCTTGCAGCTTTGTGTCCAACACGCGGAACAAATCTACCAGCCCCTTGCGCAGTCCGCGCGTGTCAAAGCCTTTGAGGTAGTCGTGGAACATACCGTGATGCCCAAAAATCCCGGCATCCTCGGCATACAGGCAAAATACCAAGCGAACGCACAGCTTGTTCAGGCTTTTCAGCGAATGTTCGGATTCCGGGTTTGCATACTGCTTGTAAAAGGCATCATATAACAAGCCGACAATTTCACCTGCCGCTATGGAAACTTCCATCTCCCGTTTGAGGTGTTCGTTTCCGGCATCGACAAGGAATTGCAGCCGATAGTATTCTTTTTCCAGATTCGCAAGTTCGATGATTTCAGGCTCACCGCGCGGGCGTTCCATATCATACACATAAAAGGTGCTGAAATTGCAGGTTACCACCCAGCGCGGGTGCTGCGACACGGGCAGCTCCAAAATATACCGCTTAGCCTGTTCAAAAGGGGTCAGCAGCGCACCGTCTGATTGCTTGATGGGCTTGTTCAAATTCTTGCCAAGCCCCTTTTGCTCTATCAGAACGTGGGTAGCGGGAATCGTGCCGTCAATGAAACTGGTGTGGTCAAGGTGGACTTGCTCCTCAAACTGAATGAATTGCTCCGGGTGTTCGACCCCATACACATCACGGAGCAGGGACAGCCAGAATGGTTGGCTCTCCCCTTTTTCATAGCCTTTGTCTTTCCAATAAGCAGCAAAATTTCTTGCCGCCTGTTGCTGTTGCGCAGTGGTCATGGCAGTCACCTCATAGCACGGTATTTATCATTATCATAGCACACCCCCCTGTTTACGGCAATTGCGTTTTACAAAAAATGAGGGTAGGCGCGATCCGCGCCTACCCTCTTTTGATGTTTACATTTCAAAATCACTTCCACCTCGTCACAGGCAAAGACAATACACTGCATCAACAATCTGCTTGACCTCATTGAAGCCGGGCGCAACTCTCAGGCAATGGCAGACCGCCTTGAACAGTGCGAGCAGCAAAAGAAGCTGTTGGAACAAAATATTGCAAAAGAAAAAGTCCTCCATCGGATACCGACAGAGGACGAAATAATTTTCTTTTTCCAACAACTTTATTCAGGGCAACATTGATAGTCTGGAATACAACCGTTATCTGATTGATATTCTCGTAAACAGTATCTATCTTTCTGACGAAGAAGGCGGCACACAAAAAATGACCGTCCTGCTAAATACGCAGAACGGTCAAGAAACTGTCACATTAAACGACCTTACACAGTAGGGAATGGTGCAACAAAAAAGCCGCAACATTCGTTGCGGCTTTTTCTGGTGCACCATCGGGGACTCTCCCGCGGGCTAAGGAACGCCGCACTGTGGCGTTCCTTACGGCACTGCGTGCCGCCGCCCTGTTCGAGTATCCCTGACGCTGCACCAGATCGTGCCTTCTTTAAAATAGAGCAACAAAAAAACGCCCTACACTTTCGTGTAAGGCATTCTTTGGTGCACCATCGGGGACTCGAACCCAGGACCCACTGATTAAGAGTCAGTTGCTCTCCTTAGTTGCTCACACTCATGGTGTATGCTGTTGTAATAAAAAGCACTTTTCTAACGATCAAAATCACTAAATATATCCTATGCAAAGTCATTGACCAGCACCGTTTTTGTGTGGCGCTGGTCAATTTTCTGTTACGCACTAATCAGCGGTATAAGTTTCTGTTCTTCTGTGATTTCCAAGAATTGCTGATATTCCATATTTAGCTTTATCGTAACCTGATACTTTCTTCCGACCTCCACTCTTTCTATCAGTTGGCTCAGTATCATCCGTTTCATTTCCAGCGGGGCGGTATCAAATTCTTCTGCCCAGCCTCTGAAATCGTCGTAATAGGTACGCAGTTTCCGAATCTCAGCCGCTTCGTTTAATCGTGCCTTTTGAAGTTCCGCGTACTCTGCTTTCGCATCATCCAGTTCTTGTTGGTATCGCCGAATTTGCTTGGCAATCATATCTTCGGTAAAATTGCTTGTACCATCAAGGCATTTCAGAATCTCACCTTCAAAGCGTTCCAAAGCATGCTGTGCAGTTTTAATTTTCTTTTCTACCGAAGCGCGTTTAGATTTTTGTAGATTTGATTCCTGCCTTATTCGGTTTTCTGCCATCCTTGAGTACGGTGTATCTCTAATCTGCTCAAATATCTTTGATACTGCCTGCAGAACGATAGCATCTACCCTCTCAGCAAGATATAATGCCTGTCCATCGCAATTTCTCCCCCCTTTATTCTTCTGTCCCCGCTGGAAGCAATTGTACTTTGGTTGTACTTTCTCCCGAATGCTACCATCTGCTAGCTTATAACGATCCGTATGCATAAATCCAGACATCTTCGCACCACAGTGAGCGCAGTACACGATGCCCGCCAGCAGCGTTGGATTCTGACTGGTATGGGCGATTTTTCGTTCTTGCT
>OLXE01000855.1_pt1 | contig 15778 bp, 8 predicted proteins | sample 1644571 | NCBI WGS metagenome assembly OLXE01 (sample SAMEA103958161, study PRJEB25191) | human gut metagenome | biome: human-associated habitat [ENVO:00009003]; feature: intestine environment [ENVO:2100002]; material: feces | place: Germany | collected 2013/2015
CTTGGCAATCACATGGTAACACTTTGCGACGGAACAACAACCGTATCTCCTCAGGACGGTGCAGCGTTTATCAACTACTATTTCCAGGGTAATATCCTGAATACAGTGCTGTATCTGGTATGGTACGTAGCTTTGTGGTTCCACCTGACTCACGGGTTCTGGAGCGCTATTCAGACTATCGGTTGGAATAACACGATCTGGATGAACCGTTGGGAATGTATCTCTAAGATCGTAGCTACGGTTATTTGCGGACTTTTCGCGATCATTACTATCATCTTCTTCCTAAACGGAGTAGGTGCTTAATTGCAAGCTACAGGTTTTATAATTAAGAACTTTTGAAATTAAATCATTATGTCTGAAATAAATTCTAAAATACCTCAAGGCCCGTTGGCTGAGAAGTGGACTAATTATAAAAATCACCAGAAATTGGTGAATCCCGCAAACAAACGTCGTTTGGACATAATTGTAGTAGGTACTGGTCTGGCGGGTGCTTCTGCTGCTGCCTCTCTGGCTGAAATGGGATTCAATGTATTGAATTTCTGTATTCAGGACTCTCCCCGTCGTGCACACTCTATCGCTGCACAGGGTGGTATCAATGCTGCAAAGAATTATCAGAATGATGGTGACTCCGTTTACCGTCTGTTTTACGATACAGTAAAAGGTGGTGACTATCGTGCACGTGAAGCCAACGTTTACCGTCTGGCAGAAGTATCCAACGCTATCATCGACCAATGCGTAGCCCAGGGTGTTCCTTTTGCACGCGAATACGGCGGTACACTGGACAACCGTTCTTTCGGTGGTGCACAGGTATCACGTACATTCTACGCTAAAGGCCAGACCGGTCAGCAGCTGTTGCTGGGTGCTTACTCCGCACTAAGCCGTCAGGTAAACGTAGGTACGGTGAAACTGTTCACCCGTTATGAAATGCAGGACGTTGTGATCATCGACGGACGTGCTCGCGGTATCATCGCCAAGAACTTAATCACCGGCGAACTAGAACGTTTCGCTGCTCACGCCGTAGTAATCGCTACCGGTGGTTACGGTAACGCTTACTTCCTGTCTACCAACGCTATGGGTTGTAACTGTACAGCTGCTATCTCTTGCTACCGCAAGGGTGCTGTATTCGCTAACCCCGCATACGTTCAGATTCACCCGACTTGTATCCCGGTACACGGTGACAAGCAGTCCAAACTGACTCTGATGTCCGAATCTCTGCGTAACGACGGTCGTATCTGGGTTCCGAAGAAGAAAGAAGACGCTATCAAATTGCAGAAAGGCGAAATCAAGGGAAGCGATATTCCTGAAGAAGACCGCGACTACTACCTGGAACGCCGCTACCCGGCATTCGGTAACCTGGTTCCGCGTGACGTTGCCAGCCGTGCAGCTAAAGAACGTTGCGACGCAGGTTTCGGTGTGAACAACACAGGTCTGGCCGTATTCCTCGATTTCTCTGAAGCTATCAACCGCCTGGGCATCGATGTAGTGCTTCAGCGTTATGGTAACCTCTTCGATATGTATGAAGAAATCACTGACGTTAATCCGGGCGAACTGGCAAAAGAAATCAGTGGTGTGAAATATTATAATCCGATGATGATTTATCCGGCTATCCACTACACAATGGGTGGTATCTGGGTAGACTACGAACTGCAGACTACCATCAAGGGTCTGTTCGCTATCGGTGAATGTAACTTCTCCGACCACGGTGCAAACCGCCTCGGTGCTTCTGCATTGATGCAAGGTTTGGCTGACGGATATTTCGTTCTGCCGTACACGATTGGAGATTATCTCGCACACGATATTCAAACCCCGAAAATCAAAACTAACACGCCGGAGTTCGACGCTGCTGAAAAGAACGTTACCGATCACTTGCGTAGATTGTATGACATCAAGGGTACGAAATCACCGGATCACTTCCACAAAATGTTGGGACACATCATGTGGGATTACATCGGAATGGCTCGCGAGGCTGAGGGCTTGAAGAAAGCTATCAAATTAATTGCCGAGTTGAAAGAAGAATTTTACAAGGATTTGCGCGTAACCGGAGAGTTTACCGCCATGAACAACGAGCTTGAAAAAGCCGGACGTGTGGCAGACTTCATCGACATCGCACACCTGATGGCATTGGATGCCTTGAATCGTAACGAATCTTGCGGAGGTCACTTCCGTCTGGAATCAGTTACTGAAGAAGGTGAGGCAAAACGTGATGACGAACACTACCAGTATGTTTCCGTTTGGGAATACAAGGGAGACAACAAAGAGCCTGAATTACACAAGGAGGCCCTTGTATTTGAAAACATTCAGGTAGCTCAACGTTCTTATAAATAATCTTAAATGAAAAATCGTTATGGCAGATAAAATATTAAAAGAACTAACCCTAAAGATCTGGCGTCAAAAAGATGCAAAATCAAAAGGTGGGTTTGAAACTTACAAGATTCATGATATTTCAACCGGTAGCTCATTCCTTGAAATGCTTGACATTCTGAATGAACAACTGGTTAGCGAGAACAAAGAACCGGTGGCTTTCGATCACGACTGTCGCGAGGGGATCTGTGGAACCTGTAGTTTATTCATCGATGGACGTGCCCACGGACCGGATGATGACGTGACCACTTGTCAATTACATATGCGTCGTTTCGAGGATGGCGCAACCATCACCATCGAACCGTGGCGTTGCGGGGCTTTCCCGGTAATTAAAGACTTGATCGTGGACCGTGGTGCTTACGAGAAGATCCTTCAAGCTGGTGGTTACGTTTCAGTAAATACCGGTGGTGTTCCTGACGGAAATGCAATTCCAATCGCGAAACCGGCTGCCGACGAGGCTATGGACGCTGCCGCTTGTATCGGTTGTGGGGCTTGTGCCGCTACTTGTAAGAACTCTTCAGCAATGCTTTTCGTGGCTGCTAAAGTTTCTCAGTTGGCACTTCTTCCGCAAGGAAAGATCGAGGCTGCCCGCCGTGCAAAAGCTATGGTGGCTAAAATGGACGAACTCGGATTCGGTAACTGTACCAACACCCGCGCTTGCGAGGCTGAATGTCCGAAGAACATCTCTATCAGCAACATCGCCCGCTTGAACCGCGACTTCATCATCGCAAAACTGAAAGACTAAATTTATTGCTAAGTTTTAAGAGTCGAGGGACAATTTGATTAATGACAGAATCCCCTGCCGGCATGCCGGCAGGGGATTTATTTATATACAGATAGCATTAGGCTTATTTTCTCTGAAGCAATTTCCTATTAAAGAACTCATATAGACGATGAAGTTCATAACTACCTCCCAGGCTGTGTCCCTTACCCGGCAAGTAAAGCTGTTCAAACATCTTATCCGCTTTTATCAAGGCATCTACTACCTGCAACGTAGAAGCCGGATCTACATTATCATCCAGTTCTCCATTTATCAATAATAAATCACCTTTCAATAAATGAGCATTATCCACGTTCGATGAACGGCTATACGATTCATCCACCGGATACCCCATCCACAGTTCATTCCACCAGACCTTATCCATTCGATTATCATGGCAACCGCAGAAAGAAACCGCCGCTTTATAAAAATCATTGTGGAACAACAGTGCCGCCATCGCGTTCTGTCCGCCGGCTGACCAACCATAAATGCCGACCCTGCTTGTATCCATATATTTATATTTCCGCGCAGCAGCTTGTATCCATTTAATCCGGTCCGGGAATCCCGCATCCTTCAAATTCTTCCAGCAAACATCGTGAAACTTCTTAGAGCGGTTGTTAGTACCCATTCCGTCAATTCGCACAACGATATAGCCCAGTTCAGCCAATGAAGAACTACTCCACTCAATAGGATTAAAGTCTTTTGACACATGCGAATCATGAGGGCCGGCATAGATATTCTCAACAACAGGATATGATTTGGACGGGTCAAAATTGAATGGCCGATAAATCGTTCCCCAAATATCCGTTTTTCCATCCCTGCCTTTTGCACAAAAGACCTCAGGCATTTGCCACCCTTGCGCCTTCAAGTCTGATATGTCACACTTTTCTAATGTGGCTATAACTTTTTTCTCTCCCAGCTTACGTAAAACACTGACAGGCGGTAGATCCGGACGGGAGTAAACATCAACGAAATAACTTCTATCCTTTGAAAGAATAACCTTATGATTGGCATTCTCCGGAGTCAAATCCTGAAAACCGGTTCCGTCAAAGTTCACACAACAATAATGCTGGTTATAAGGATCTTCTTTCTTATTAAGCCCCGAAGCCATAAAGTATATCCTCTGCTGACCGGCATCCACAAAAATAACCTTGCGCACTACCCATTCTCCACGTGTGATTTGATTCTTGACCTCTCCGGTCTTTCCATCTATGCGATATAAATGGCGCCACCCATCCCGTTCGGACATCCAAAGTATCTCCATTCCGTCATTCAGGTCATAGCGATAGTTGTTGATATAAGAAATAAATGTATCCGACTTCTCATCCACTAAATGGCGGATCATCCCATTCTGCGCATTGACTTCTCCCACAATATACTGCTGGTGCCCACGCCGGTTAAATTCAAAGGTAAAGCCACGGCTGTCTTCTCTCCAACCGGTTAGAGACAAACTGAACTGGTTCTCATAGCCTCGGGTGTCCAAAGGTATTTGCTTACAATGTTCCACATCAAACAGGACGGGAACCGACACCGGCAATACATCCCCCGGTTTTGCATAATTCCGCCAATGCAAGAGGGGCTGTAGCTGTGTTTTGGGGGCAGACTCCAACAAAGGAATACGCCGGCAATTAGCCTGCCGCGTCTTCAATGTTGCTATTTTCTTCGAATCAGGCGACCATATCAAATTGGCATCGTAGAAACAGTCAAACGTACCATCTATACTTAAAGGAACTTCTTCACCCTGATTTTTATCAGACGAAGCTATATATACATTATTGTCCCGTATATAGGCTAGCCATTTTCCGTCCGGAGACATGACCTTACCATCTTTGGCTACAGGCTTCTTTTTCTCCTTCTTATCAGTAACTTTCCATATTTCCGGCAACAGTTTCTTCAGTTCTTCAAGCGTGCCTGCACGCTGCTTCTCTCCGTTTTCCGCATTCACCAGATAAAAAACAGAACCTGTCCGTTCCCGGTTTTTATACCAGAAATAATGTGAATCACCGATCCACTCCGGAACCACTCCCAAAGAATACACTTTATCAGCTAATCGATGAAGAGTATCTGCACGCTGATAATCTTCTTCTCCTGATATCATAGCAGAAGCATTTGTACTAATCAGAATTACTGCCAGAGTTACATAACAAAACCGTATCATACTTTTTATTCCCATAACCTGTCCTCTATTTCACTTCAATTAATTGCATCACAACACTGGAATATTCGCCGGAGAAAGGCACTTCCACACCTTCTTCCAACAGTAGTTTGCCACTCAAAACTTTTCCATCCAAGAAATTCTTCTTGTTTTCTTTCAACGGTGTCATATCAATCAATTTATATTGCTTGTCCGGGTCAAGTCCCGTCATACGTACACGAGGAGTAACCTGGTTCAACAAATATTCCATACGGTAAGCGAAGAAAACCGCTTTGTCCTTTTCCGGAGTAGCATACATCAAAGAGGCAAAACCCACTTTATCATAAGGAGACACCAAACGGTACAAATCTCCATGCTGCACAATCGGGCGAATCTCCTTGTATGCCTTGATTGCTCTTTTTGCAAATTCCTTATCTCCATCTGTCATATCCTTAGGCTGCATCTCCATACCCAAACGTCCTGACATGGCTACGTCAAAACGGAACTTCAACGGGGTACGGCGACCTGTCTGATGATTCTTATCCGCACTCACATGTGATGCCATAGCTATCGCCGGATAGAAATTTGATACGCCCCATTGCATATAGATACGCTGATAAGCATCTGTGTTGTCACTTGTCCAGAACTCACCAAAGTAAGGTAATAGTCCATAATTCACACGAGAGCCACCGCTTGCACAAGCCTGCATCAATAAGTGGGGATATTTAGTACGGATACGTTCCAACACATTATTCAAACCTTTATGATATTCTATATAAAGATGTGATTGTCTGTCTTTCGGCAAGTAATAAGAGCCATAGTTCATGATACTGGCATTGGCGTCCCACTTGATATAAGCAATCTCCGGATAATTAGTCATCAGATTATCTACCACTCCAAAAACGAAGTCCTGCACCTTGGGATTTGAAAGGTCGAGAATCATCTGTGTCCCCCCTCTGCCGGTAGTAGGCGTACGATTGTCCTGACAAATAATCCAATCCGGATGTTTCTCATACAATTCACTCTTACTATTGACCATTTCCGGTTCAATCCAAAGACCGAACTTAATTCCGCATTTCTTAGCTGAAGCAATCAATCCTTCTATGCCCTGCGGCAGTTTCTTCTTGCATACCACCCAGTCACCTAGACTTGTACTTCCACCGTCACGAGGATATTTATCACCGAACCAGCCGTCGTCCATCACAAATAATTCTCCTCCCAATTGAGACATATCCTTCATCATCTGGGCCATAACTTCCTGGTCTACTTTAAAATAAACACCTTCCCAGCTATTTAATAAAATATCCCGATCAGAGTCTGCATGACTAAGCTTATACATTCGTGCCCACCGGTGGAAATTACGGCTCACCCCGCCTTTGCCCGTTGTACTGTAAGTCATGGCAAACTCCGGTGTTACAAAAGTCTTTTTCGGATCCAGAGTATAATAAGAGGCATCCTCATTAATACCAGCATAGATCTTGATAATCCGGTTATTATCAACATCCAGTTTCAAAGTATAATTGCCGCTCCAAGCCAGGCTTGCACCAAAAACGTGTCCGGTTTCCTCCTGTGGTTTTCCGTCCAAAGTCAACATAAAAGAAGGATTCTCATTCGTCGTGTTCCGAACTCCGTCTTCATTCTTAATAATCTTTTGTCCGTCTGTCAGCCTCTCTTCCTGAAGCATATTTTCCGCTCCCCAAGTTCCATGAAAATGCGTTAGCCAGTTGTCGCCTCTACGTACCGGAATAAAGGCAGAAGCAAACTTATACATGGTTACAGGCTTTTTCTCCTGATTGGTCACCTCAACCCAAGTACCAATCACATCACTGTTCTTATAAGCCTTATAACACTGCTTAACAAAGAAAGGATAGACTTTGTCTTTCAACAAGATTTCAGTAATCTCAGCCTCAGCCACCGTATACTGTTTTACAGATTCTACCGCCAGGTCTAATGACATATTTCCATCTCCGTGAGTCACCTGCATAGCTTTATCATTATACGAATAAATCCCGAATGCAGGATACGACTCCGAATGAAAAGCCAGATTCGAATCAAAAATCTGCTGTATTCGGTTCTCTTCTATACGAGTACCATAATAATGGATACGGGCGGCTTCCCCCGGTTTTGCCGTTAATAACAAAGATGTGTTTGGAGTAGAGATCAGATAATCCTGAGCATTGACATTGTACAATGCGCCAAACATTACAAACAATAAGCATGAAATGTATTTTACCATAACAGTCATATTAAAAATTTATATAATTAGTTTCGATTGATATCCAGTTTATCACCCGCCTGCATATAAACGGCAGCTATTCCGTAAGCATCTACCGGCAAAGATAAAGTATCATAAGGAACTCCTGCAATTCCCTTTAACAAAAGATAAGCTCTCTCAGCAAAGAAGCTTTTATCCAATCTTTCTTCAAAAAAGAGATTTCTCATAAGTCACATTATTTAAAGTTTACCGATGCAAAACTAGATATTCTTTTAGAATATAAATGTGCTAACTGTGCAAAACACTGTTCTATTTGTCCATAGATTCATTTTTGACCTATATTCTACTAATACTTAACCAACACAAATACATTCCAGCAATGAGTAAAACAAGAAAATAAAATTATCTCATTTTCTCCCGAATTCCAATATTAATCTATAAATCTTTCCTATTTTTGCAAAATGTATATTGAACTCAACAATCGAGAGACAACAAGTTATGAAAAACACCCTGCTACTAAAATACCTGATTATATCTCTCATTTCTATTGTCTATATGAGCATATTATGCCCTATATCTATTAGCGCAAATGAGAGTTTCAAAAATATCGGCATCCAAAATGGACTCGCACATACTGATGCAAATTGTGTAGCGCAAGACAGCACAGGTCTCATTTGGATAGGAACCAACTCCGGATTACAGAATTTTGACGGTTACCAACTTCAAACGATTGACTATTATCCGTCTAATCAGAAAATATATGAGTCTCACAACCGTATCACTGCATTAGAATGTAGCAAGAATCGTTTATGGGTAGGTTCGGACAGCGGATTAACCTGTTTGGATTTAAACACCCACCTTTATGTTCCTTATACTATTGCAGAAGGTGATCCGACTATTTTCAACCAACGTATTTTACGGCTATCTATAGATAATGCCAATCATCATCTATGGATACGTGTCGAAAACCAGCTTTATGTAGCCAAAATCGAAGAGGCGACTAATACATTATATTTATTAGAGTGGGATAATAATAGTAACCTATCGACTTACTGGACTCAACAGAAACCTGTCATATACGAAGGAAAGGCATGGATAACTACGGATAAAGCTCTTATTCAACTAGCCATAATAAATCAGAAAGTGCACATAAAAAGACGCTATCAACTGGAAGATTTGTTGAGGCAAAAGACAGAAATCAGTTCATTATATGCTTCCGAAGGATATTTATATCTTCGTTCATCACAAGGTTGTTTCCGACTTCCCTTTTCAGATAATGACCTCAACACCTCAGATCTTTCTTATATCGATTTTCACCAAACAAACCCTAATATCCCCAACAACACAATAGATACTTTTATCGTAGGAAAGGACGGAACTCTATGGTGCGGTTATTTTGGTGGTATATTCGAAGTCCGACAGCCCTTTACAGAACACAGAACCATCAACCAATATTTAGAGAATAACCGGAATATAAACTTCTCACGAACCAGAATTTCCTCATTGTTCATAGATAAATTCAATAATCTGTGGATATCTACAATAGATAGAGGGTTATACTATCGTTCTTTGTCTTCTACCCCTTTCAATTATCTATCCAACTCGAAGTTTCAGGAAATCGGATTCGCAAAGAATGAAATATCATCTGTCACAGCACAAGACAACAAAACTTTATGGATGATTATTGCAGGAGGAAGTGTGTTTTATTATAATTTTACGGATAAGAAACTGAGACCTATATCCTTGCCAATCACAAGAGGAGCCGCCGACGGACTACAAACAATATCATTAAGCAATGATCAACAGAGACTTTACATTGGTCTGGTCGAAGGGCTTATCGTATATGAAATTAAAACCGGGAAAAGCTATTGGCTTATTGGAAAGCAATCCAAAGTACTGCCTCATTCAATCAGTATCTCCAGAATTAAAGAAGATAAATGGGGGAGAATATGGGCCAGTTCCTGGGGAGCAGGAGCTTATTGTATTAGCAACCCGGAATCAAGCCCTTCCGTGACCTACTATCTGGGGCCTCACAGTCAGTATTCTATCATTTCTAATCTAGTCACGGATTTATATATAGAGGATCAGGCATTGCTATTATGCACCACTAACGGATTAAATAAAATATGGTTGGATGACAATGGGGCAATCCGGAAGATTTCTCTTTACCAGGCTAACGAAAATATTCCCCGTTCGATGTCATCCAACTATATAGCTTGTATTGACCAGCAGAATGATTCCGTTTATTGGATAGGAACAATCGGAGGGGGAGTCAATAAACTAACTATTCATTCGCAGCAGAACAATGACTACTCTGCCACTTGCTATACCAATAATGATGGTTTGACAAGCAATGATAGCGAGATTATATATATCGACAAAAAACAAAATATCTGGATTGGAGGAAAAGGTATTACTTGTATACAAGCCAAGACAAACCGTATCTATGTATACAGCTCTGATGATGACTTACAAAATAACTCGTTTAAAATAGGCGCAGGGTGTAAAGCCAGTGATGGGACCATCTATATGGGAGGTACTAACGGACTTTGTTATTTTCAACCGGACAATCTTGAGCCGCTGCATTCTTCCACAGACACTATCAGCCTTATATTTAGAGATTTATATATAAATAACGAACAAGTCATCGCCCAAGCCAAGTATGATGGACAAACTACTTTACCCGAAATATTTAATCTGACTCCGCACATAAATCTAACCTATAAACAAAATAACTTTATTATCTCATTTGCCGCTTTAGGACATACTCTAGCTGACCAGATTGTATACCGCTATCGCATGACTAATTATGAAAAGGAATGGCAAATGATCCCACATTCCATAAATAAGGCTTACTACTCAAACCTCCCATACGGCAATTATAAATTTGAACTGCAAGTTTCAACAGACCGCGGATTCACGTGGATAACTCCGGGACGAGAAATCAGTTTCTCTATATCACCACCCTGGTGGCTGACCGGTTGGGCCAAGTTACTGTATGTTCTTATCTTCCTGTCCATTTCTACCATTATTGTCTATCAATATCATAAAGAACAAAAGCTGAAACGGGAGAATCATATCAAAGAACTCGAACGTATTAATGACGAAGAAAGATATCAATCTAAAATGCGTTTCTTCATGAACGTATCTCACGAGCTAAAGACTCCATTGACTCTCATCATGTTATCTGCTGAGAAGTTGATGGAAACCGGTATATCCCAAAGTGTCTCGGCCATTTGGAATAATTCAAAGAAAATGCTCGCACTTATTGCAGAACTCATTGATATCCGAAAAGCAGACTTAGGTATCAACAAGCTATTACTTACACATCAGAATATAGCAGCATTGGTTGCCCAGCTTTTCTCAGAAATCAAGCCGTGGGCTGAAAAGAAAGAGATAGAGATACAATACATAAGTGAAGAAGATAATCTCAAAATGGATTTTGACTGGGATAAAATAGGAAAACTCATCATTAATCTTCTTTCAAACGCTATAAAATATACACCTCAAAAAGGGAGTATCAGTATCATACTGAAAAAAGCCGCATTCAAGGATATTGAACCACTATACCAAACCAGATATCAGGAAGGGGAAATACAAACCGATGAGCCGGTATGTGTCTTGATTGTCCGGGATACAGGCGTAGGTATATCACCCGAATCTATCCGCCACATTTATGAACGTTTCTTCCAAGTCAGTAATAAGACACAGGCCCATTTAGGTACAGGAATAGGGCTTGCCATTGCAAAAACAATGGTATTACTGCACAAAGGAGCTATCATCGTAAGTAGCGAGCGCATGACAGGTACCGAATTTATTGTGGCTTTACCTATTAATAACTTGAATATTTCCTCCGAATCCGAACAAGCCCCTTCTTCTTTCGACGCAAAAGAATTTATTGACAACCAATATCTGGAATATATTCCTATGGATGACAACCAGCCGACTTCCATTCGAGAGCATAGTTCCAATTCCAGTCTGCCGTTATTGCTTATAGTCGAAGATAATATAGAAATGCAGAACGCACTCGAAGAACGTTTGCGTCCATATTATCAGATCCACATAGCCAACAATGGTAAAGAAGGCTTGGAAAAATGCAAAAGCCTCTTTCCTGATATTATTATAAGTGACGTTATGATGCCTGAAATGGATGGAATAGAAATGTGCAAACACATAAGAAATGATTTATCTATCGCTTATATTCCTATTATACTATTAACAGCCAAAGGCAATGTGGAACATCAAATTGAGGGATATGAATCCGGAGCTGACCTATATATTCCGAAACCGTTTTCTATCAAGCTACTGACAGTAAACCTGAAACGGTTACTAAAACAAAAAGAACGCTATCTCAAAGAAGAACTAAAAATAACAAAGGAAACTGCCGGAAATATAGATTCAAACGAAAAACATCACAAGGATTTGTGGGAGACGGAATTACATCAATTAATCAAAGATAATATAAGTAATACCGATTTATCTGTCGATTTTATATGTGAGAGGTTATTCATCAGCCGTAGCAGCCTGTATAACAAAATGAGGGAATATAATCATCAGCCACTTGCAGACTATATACGTAATGTACGATTGACAATGGCGGCCGAACTCTTATTGGATCCTTCCTATACAATAAATGAAGTTGTGATGGATGTAGGTATGGTAAACACATCGCATTTCTCTAAAGTATTCAAAACAAAATACGGAATGTCTCCTTCAGAATATAAAAACAAAAACGCTTCTACTAAAAATCGTATCTAAATAACAAGTCATTCTTGATATATCTTTCTCAAACCACCGGACAATTTCACATCCGGTGGTTTTGTGTATTAACACATATCCTTAACTTTTTTACTCATAATAATCCGAATAACCACTCTCACCCCCTTAGACTTTATTCTCTTTTGCTTTGTTTTTGTCTTTTGCACAAATAGCAAAGCTTTTTGCACGTAAAGAACATTAAAATAATGCACTAATGCAGATATTCACCTATTCAAAACAATCGAAGTCCCGATAAAAGACTTAGGTAGGATTAAATATTCGACGAATGAATGATACCCATAAAAAAATACATATGAAAATTTCAAGAAGAAACTTCCTCAAGAAAGGATTAGCAGGAACATTATTTTTAGGTACAGCTACCTTACCTCAACCATTACAGGCACTAACAACGAAAGCCTTTGCAGCAGCTCCCAAAAGAGCCAAACGTATCGTATTGATTAGCTTGGACGGTATTTGTGTTGCAGGATTTAAACAAGCAAAAACACCTCATCTGGATGCGTTACTTGCAGAAGGGGTTTTGTCCACAAAAACTCGGGTAGTAATGCCTTCAGTTACATTACCCAACTGGACAAGTCACCTGACAGGTAGCGGACCGGAACAACACGGAGTAACAGACAATGCCTGGACAGTGTCTAAACACAAATTACCGGCAATTGAAAAAGATAATGAAGGATATTATCCCTCCATATTTTCTGTATTAAAAGAAGCTATGCCACAAATAAAAACAGCTTTCTATTATAATTGGGGGCCTTTGATCAACCCTTATAACCGTCGACACCTGGACGAAATAGGTTTCTTAGAAAAAGACGCTTATATAGAAAATTATGAGAAAGCATTCAACTTCCTGATTGAAAACCAACAAAGCCCTACATTGGTATTCCTTTATTCCGTACATACAGATCATGCCGGACATCAACACAAATGGATGTCACCGGAATATATACATTCCATTGAGGAAGCGGATGTGGAAATCGGAAAGTTACTCGACAAGATGAAGCAGGAAGGTTTATATGAAGATACTCATTTCATGTTTCTAACAGACCACGGAGGTATTGAATATGGACATGGAGGGGTAAGCGTAGACGAAATGATTGTGCCTTGGGGAATTACAGGCCCCAAAATTGTTAAAGGGCTAAAAATAGAAGAGCCTAATAATACTGTAAACACAGCGTCCGTCATTTTACGTTTATTCCGGGTAGACCAACCAGCCTGCTGGACAGGGGAAATACCTTCTACTATATTCAAGTAACAATAAGTTCACAAAATTCATAAATACCAATGAAAACAAAATCTTATTTACTGCTAACGGCATTAGGTTTCCTTTCAAGTTCTCTATTTGCCCAAGATTATCTGGTCTCTACTCCCAATACTTCTTTACTAATTGAAGCCACTCCCGGCGAAACAGTAAAGATACAATACTATGGTAGTAAGATTGAGAATAGTGATATTCAAGGCATTTATGATGTCGGAATGGTTTTCAATGCAGACAGTTATCCTGCTTTTGGCCTTCAGACAATGGGGGAGAAAGCAATAGCCGCCACACAACCTGACGGCAATATGTCCCTAGATTTGAAGATTGAACAAGTCAAACAATATCCGACGAAAGACGGAGAAGTAACTGAAATCTTGTTGAAAGATAAAGTTTATCCATTCGAAATAAAACAATACTATAAAGCCTATCAAGGTACAGATATTATTTCTACTTGGATTGAAATTATGAATAATGGGAAAAAGTCTGTCACCTTATATCGTTTTGTCTCGGCTTACTTACCTGTACAACGTGGCGATAACTGGTTGACACACTTCCACGGACATTGGGGAGCCGAGAATATGCTGGAAGAAGAGAAACTGACCAATGGTCAGAAAGTAATCTCCAATAAAGACGGAATGGTAAATACGGAAACAGATAATCCCTCCTTTATGCTTTCAATAGATGGCAAACCTCAGGAAGAATATGGACATATACTGGGGGGTACGCTTGCTTGGACAGGAAATTACCTTCTCAAAATGGATATTACAAACACAAAACTAAATATCATAGCCGGCATTAATGAAGAAAACTCCCATTACAAGCTAGAGCCTAAAGAAACATTCAAAACACCGGAGTTCGCAATGACTTACAGCACCTCTGGCAAAGGAGGAGTGAGCCGCGCTTTTCACCGCTGGGCACGTATGTACAAACTAAGCCACGGAAACGTAGAGAGAGATATTCTTCTCAACAGCTGGGAAGGAGTATATTTCAAAGTTAATCAGGAAGGTATGGACCAAATGATGAAATCTTTCTCTGCATTAGGAGGAGAATTGTTTGTAATGGATGACGGATGGTTTGGTAACAAATATTCACGGGATAGAGGAGACAGTAGCTTAGGAGACTGGACAGTTAACAAAAAGAAATTACCTCTGGGAATCGAAGGCTTAATAGCTTCTGCAAAAAAAACACAAGATTAAATTCGGCCTCTGGATTGAACCGGAAATGTCTAATACCAAGAGTGAACTATTTGAGAAGCATCCGGAATGGATATTACAATGTAAGAACCGCCCTTTATCCACAGGCCGCGGAGGGACTCAAATAGTACTTGACCTGACAAACCCCGAAGTTCAGGATTTTGTATTCAGTGTAATAGACAATTTAATGACACAGTATCCGGAGATAGCTTATATGAAGTGGGATGCAAATTCCTGTATGCTGGATTACGGTTCTCCCTATTCACCGAAAGAGAAACAATCACATCTATACATTGAACATCATCGGGGACTAAACAACGTTTTGGAACGAATCCGTGCCAAATATCCGCAACTTATACTTCAAGCTTGTGCTGGAGGTGGAGGCCGCATCAACTATGGTATATTGCCTTATTTCGATGAGTTCTGGACGAGTGACGATACAGATGCATTACAACGTGTCTATTTGCAATGGGGCGTTTCCTGCTTTTATCCGACTATTGCCATGGCTGCCCATGTAAGTGCGGACAAGAATCATCAAACAGGTCGTTATTTACCGTTGAAATTTCGTTTTGATGTTGCCATGTCCGGCCGCCTGGGAATGGAGATGCAACCTGAAGACATGACAGAAGCAGACAAGGAATTTACCCAAAGAGCAATCCAAGCATATAAAGGCATTCGCCCGATAGTACAATTCGGTGATCTCTATCGTTTGATATCTCCTTACGAGAATAAAGGAGTGACTTCTTTAATGTATGTAGCTCCGGAAAAAGACCGGGCTGTGTTCTATGCATATAAAATGAATCACTTCATAAATATGACAATCCCAAATGTGAAAATGAATGGACTAGACCCGCAAAAGAAATATCAATTGATAGACTTAACACCTTTGAGTAAAAATAAACCTTGCTCTCTCCATAATAAGATAATTAGTGGTAAGATTTTAATGGAAAAAGGCATCGCCTTACAAACACTATTGAAAAATGAATATTCTAGTATAGCTTTAGAGCTTCAAGAAGTAAAATAATAAATAAAATCTCTGGAATAACCTCGAAAAACGGGAGAAATGACGCTAAACGACTTAATA
>OLXE01000862.1_pt1 | contig 15722 bp, 19 predicted proteins | sample 1644571 | NCBI WGS metagenome assembly OLXE01 (sample SAMEA103958161, study PRJEB25191) | human gut metagenome | biome: human-associated habitat [ENVO:00009003]; feature: intestine environment [ENVO:2100002]; material: feces | place: Germany | collected 2013/2015
AGCATAACCTTGCCAAGGTTAGGGTCGCGAGTTCGAGTCTCGTTTTCCGCTCTTTCTATAACAAACAAGAAATCCCCGTAAGTATTCGCTTACGGGGATTTTTTTTGTTTTATTTTTTGGTTCTCAGCAATAGGGGAGGGTTCATTCCTTTTTCAAGGAGAAGCCGAGCATCATGCCGTCGTAATTGTCTGCAAGCGAACCGATCGTTTTCAGGGTGGTGCTGTTGCTTTTACTGGAAATCAAGGTTATCAGTTTTAGGAGTTTGTCCGAGTTGAACAGCAAATCCATATTGGTGGAGGTGCAGTTCACTTTGGTATTGAGTGGAATCAGTTTCATGAATTTCAAATTCGCTTTTTGCTCGGAAGCGTCGTATGAATAAGTCCCTTTCAGGGATTTTGCACCGACTTTGGCGGTGAAAGTGCTGTCTGCATTAAAAGTAAAAGACATTTGTCCGGCTGTGATACCCACTTTTGCCAACTGCTCGTTCAGTTTGTTTTCGGCGGCATTAGCGGCAACCGACCCGCCTGCTTTCTGCAACAGGTTATCTGACTCGAACTCAATGGCCGAACCGGTATACACCCATGTCCCTTCCATGCTGGCAGTGCTTTTGCCGGTTACGGAATTCACCACTTTTTCGATATTCTCTTTATTGAATAAGTCTTTCAGTGATTGCGCCTGACTGTTGGAGGCCATTAGCAATGCGGCAACAAATATGTGCCAAAAAACAAATTTTTTCATTCTGGTTATAATAATTACGGTTTGGAATTGATGTTTTTGTTTATCTGTTCAATGTAGTTCAGCAGTTCTTCCCGGCCCATTCGGTTCTCGGAGGATGTGACGAAATAAGGGGGAAGCTCTTCCCATTGTTCGTGCAGCTTCTCCAGATAGTGGCGGATATTGCTGTTTATCTTGCCGCCTTTCAGCTTGTCGGCTTTGGTGAAAACGATGGCAAAAGGCACTCCGTTCTCGCCCAGCCATTCTATAAAGGAAAGGTCGATGGCTTGCGGCTCATGGCGGCTGTCGACGAGGACAAAGAGGCTGGTCATTTGCTCGCGTTGCAAGATATAGGTCTCTATGATGCGCTGAATTTGCTCCTGTCCTTTCTGTCCGCGTCTGGCGTAACCATAGCCGGGAAGGTCGACGATATACCAGTTCTTGTTGATCAGGAAATGATTGATGAGCATTGTTTTTCCGGGGGTTGCAGATGTCATGGCAAGCCCTTTCCTCCCTGTCAGCATATTGATAAGGCTGGATTTTCCAACGTTGGAACGTCCGATGAAGGCGTATTCGGGGAATGTCCCGCCGGGGCATTTATTTACGTCTGTATTGCTGATGACGAATTCAGCGCTTGTTATCTCCATTCGATTGTCTCTTTTTATAATTGTTTCTTCTTGCAAAGGTAATACTTATTTCAAAAAACTTTGTTCTTAAGGGGGAATTCTCTCTATCTTTAAATGGAATGGGCTGCATTTCGGCAGTACAATTTCAAGTGGACCTGATTGAATTGCACTCAATTTGCACTATCTTTGCATCAAAAGTGAAGATAAGCCGCACCTCGGCATAAAAAATGAACAAGTTCATTTTATTCTGCTCTCGGTTTGCATTATCTTTGTCCGCAATTAGGAGATTTTTAAATATGAATGGACAATTTCCCTCAATATTACTGGAGAAAGCGGTGAATGAGTTCGCCAAATTGCCGGGTGTGGGCCGAAAGACGGCCATGCGGCTGGTGCTTCATCTGCTGCGCCAGGATACGGCAGTGGTGGAGGCTTTTGGCAACGCTATTGTTACATTGAAACATGAAGTGAAATACTGCAAAGTGTGCCATAATATTTCTGATACGGAGACTTGCCGCATCTGCTCCAACCCTCAGCGTGATTCTTCCGTAATTTGCGTGGTGGAAAATATACGTGATGTGATGGCGGTGGAAGCGACGCAGCAATTTCGCGGACTGTATCATGTATTGGGTGGAGTGATTTCACCGATGGATGGAATAGGCCCCGGTGATTTGGAAATAGAGAGCTTGGTGCAGCGGGTGGCCGGCGGCGGCATTAAGGAAGTTGTATTTGCCCTCAGCACTACAATGGAGGGTGATACGACTAACTTTTATATTTACCGTAAGCTGGAGAAGTTGGGGGTCAAGCTGTCTGTGATAGCGCGTGGCATCTCTGTGGGAGACGAGTTGGAATATGCAGACGAGGTTACTCTCGGACGTAGTATCGTGAACCGCACCCCATTTACGGGTTCGGTATGACATAATTCAAAAGCTAAGTACATGGAAGAAAAGATAAAGCGGGCGGCATCCCGCGTGAAGATGTCATTTGTATATTTTTGGCTGCTGCCTGTATTTCTCGTGATATTCGGTGAAACGGGTGGGGCATGGGTCGGCCTTTATGCGGGAGATGTACGTGCTGCGTATTTTGCGGAGACTATCACAATTCTGCTTACAGCCCTATCGGTTCCTGCATCCCTGAAGCTCTTTTCGTGGGTGCTGGTCAGGAAGATAGATGCTGTCTCCATCTCCGATGCACTGCGTTTGTATGTGCTGTGGAGTGGGGTGCGTCTGGCTCTGCTTGCCATACCGGTGGTGGCGGGATTCCTTACTTATTATATGGTATTGAGTAATAAAGGGGTGCTCTGCGCTTTGATAGCTTTGACTGCGTCATTGTTCTGCCTGCCCGGAGAAAAACGTTTGCGTGAGGAATTGCATATAGATAAAGAACAATGAAGCCTTCTTATTCAGAATGAAACCTTCTTATTTTGTAAGTGAACGCATACGCCTTCGTGCCATGGAGCCGGAGGACTTGGAGACAATGTATGCTATGGAGAATGACCCGCAAACGTGGGATGTCACAAACTTTTCTGTACCATACTCCAAATATGTGTTGAAGCAATACATGGAGAATTCCCAGTGTGATATGTTTGCCGACCGTCAGTTGCGCATGATGATTGTGCGTTGTGAAGATAATGCCGTAGTGGGCACTATCGATATTACGGATTTTGCCCCGATGCATTCTCGTGGTGAGGTGGGGATTGCGGTGCGCAGGGAATACCAAGGCAAAGGATATGCTTCCGATGCATTGAGGCTTTTGTGTGACTATGCTTTCGGCTTTCTGTTTCTGAAACAGCTTATAGTCCACGTTGCGGCTGACAATGAAGTGAGTCTGCGCCTGTTCGGTTCTTTGGGCTTTGTACGCTGCGGGCTGCTGAAAGAGTGGTGGTTTGTGGGTGGAAAGTTTAAAGATGTCATCTTGATGCAGCGTATCCGTCCTGAGAAGAGTGCGTTGGATAAAGAGTAGCCGGGGAGAAAGCCTGATTACCGTCAGTTAAAAGTGGGTATTTGTGGAAAACGTGACCACATTTCATATTTTCCGCCAAGATTGCTAAGTGCATTCTTCCACGTATTTTTTTCGGATTTTTCGTCCATGAGTGAGGAAAAGTCCGCATTGTCTACCAGCCAGGTGTTTTCTTCTATCTCCTGCTTCAACTGTCCGGGTTCCCAGCCGGAATAGCCGAGGAAGAAACGTATTTTTCCTTTAATGGAATTTCCTTCTGCCATGAATTGCCTGATAGCGGCAAAATCACCGTTCAGGTAGATTCCGTTGGCTACCGGGAATGAGTCTGCTATGTTTTCCAGCGTGTGCAGGTAGAAAAGGGTATCTGTGCTGATTGGTCCGCCTTTATAGATAGGGATATTTTCCCGACAGTCTATCTCACTTAGTAAATCATTCAGAAAAAGAGGTAATGGTTTGTTCAGTATTAGTCCCATTGTTCCGTCCTGTGCATGGTCCACTAATAAGATGACAGAACGCCCGAACATATGGTCGCACAAAAAAGGTTCGGATATAAGAATCTTTCCTTGTGTAGGAACTATATGGTTAGTTTCTATTTTGAATATGTCTGTATTGATATACATGCCCCCAAATTAAGTGTTTTTCTATAAAAGAGCAAATTATATTTCTCTTTTTTATGAGAAAATGTGTCTTTTGGGAGATTTTAGAATTTTACTGCCGGTATCTTTATCTGGGAAAAGGTACCGGCAGTGACGGTGTATATCTATTTTATCGGATGATTTTCTGCAAAAACTGCCATGCGCTCGTCCAACTGGGCGTATTGATGATCCTGAATGAATGAAGTGCAAGCACGCAAACCTTGCTGGTGGCTTCCGGTAGTGACCAAGGAAATGGCACTCACTCCGTAGTACATCAGCTCCTTGGCAAGTTCACCGCTGCTCATGCCCGGATAGCCGATAGTGAAATAAAACCCGTCTGCTACGGGCTCTCCGAGGTCATTGTCGTATACCAAATGGAAACCATGACGCAGGAAAATCTCTTTCAGCCGTCGTGCCCGTTCTCCGTACACTTTTACTTCGTTCAGGAAGTTATATTTGCCTTCATTGGCCGCTTTCAACATAGCAGCAAGTGCATATTGGGCAGAATGGCTGGTGCCGGAAGAAAGAGCGTACAGGACACGATGAATGAATACGGTGCCGAATGTACCACCGCCGTAACGCTTTGTCAGCCCCGAATATGTCCGGTGATAAAGCTTATCAGATATACAACTCACTCCGATGCGTTGTCCTGCATAGCTGAATGCTTTGGAGCCCGAGATGAGTAATACGTAATGGTCGGTGTAATGAGCTACGGAAGGCTGATACGGTGCTTGGAACGGCTTGCTTAAATCCTGACGGAAATCCATAGCAAAATAGGCGAGGTCTTCCAAAACGATTACGTCGTATTGAGTGGCAAGTTCACCGATAATACGGAGCTCCTCTTCTTTCAGGCATATCCAGCTCGGATTGTTCGGGTTGGAGTAAACAATGGCGGAAATATTGCCTTTCTTGAGATAACTTTCCAACTTTTCTTTCAGTTTGTCGCCACGATAATCATACACGTCAAAAGTTTCATATTTCTGTCCCATTACCACCAATTGCTGCTTTTGTACGGGGAAACCGGGGTCGATAAACAGGATTGTATCTTTTTTCTCATCACACTGGCTGCATGTAAGGAATGAGGCAAAAGTTCCCTGCATGGAGCCGGTTACGGGCACACAGCCTTCCGGCGCCACATCTACATTGATGAATGCTTTGATGAAACGGGATGCTTCTTCTTTCAATGCAGGCAACCCGTTGATGTCCGGATAAAGGCTTGCTATTCCTTGCTGCAGTGCGTCGATCTCCGCCTTTACGCCTACGACCGAGGGCGGGAGTCCGGGGACACCCATCTCCATCTTTATGAATTCCACACCTGAAGCCGCCTCTGCTTTAGCTGCAATGGCTTTTACTTCGCGGATAGTAGCTTTTGCAAAGTCTGCAATATGAAAATCTTCGATAGTCTCATCGATTAATCTACGTTCAATAGGGGTATTTTTCATGATTTCTATTTTTTTTATCTCTGCAAAGGTAGTATAAATCTCTTATAATCAACCAATGTTAAAAAAAAGATGATTTTTTTCTTTTATACTATTGCAGATTTAAAAAAAACATCTACCTTTGCAACCGCAATCGAGAGAGATAGCGACGGAAAAATGAAATCATGGTGCGTTAGTTCAGTTGGTTAGAATACATGCCTGTCACGCATGGGGTCACGGGTTCGAGTCCCGTACGCACCGCACAATTAGATAGCAAAATTAGGAAAGGCTTTGATTCTCAACAGAATCGGAGCTTTTTTTATTGTTTTTAATTGGCAGAATATAGCGTTCATATGAAGTATGTCAGGTGCAAATTCAGGGCCCTTTTTAGAGTCACGGGAAAAAGCCCCTAAGCTGTACGATATATAAACCGCAAAACGTTTTGCGGTTTATAATTTTACAACGTAAAAGGAAGAGTGATATGAAGCAGGATTCTATGAAAGTTTTGTTCTTCATCCGCAAGAGCAAATTATTGAAAAATGGCGAAGCGCCGATTTTTCTTCGTGTGACAGTTAGCGGACAGCAGGATGAAATCCGTATTCAGCGTTCCATACCGGTCAGATTATGGAATAATCAAAAAGGATGCAGCAAAGGAAAAGACCGTGTATCGATGGAATTGAACAGCTATATTGAGTCGCTGACAGTTCGGTTGTACCAGATACATAAAGAATTAGTTTGCCAGGAGGCTTGGGTAACTCCTAAACACCTTTTAATCAAACTGGGACGTCGTACGGTTTTAAGTACGATGAAGAGGTATATGGACGATTGGACTGCATTGATCGGCAAAGAATATCAGAAATCCACCCTTTCCCGTTATGGCAACTGCTACGAGTCCCTGAAAATAGCAATCAATGAATTCTACAAGAAAGAGGACATTGCTTTCAATGAACTGAATGGTGAGTTCATTGACGCTTTCGAGATGCATCTGCGGATAGTAAGAAAGTTGTCCCAGAATACGCTTACCAAATATGTGAGCTGTTTCAGAAAGATAATAGGAATAGCCAGGGATAACGGGTGGCTTACGTTCGACCCGCTTGCCGGCAAGCGGAAGAGATTGTTCCGCAAGGAGGAAACCTGTCCGACTTTCCTGACATTGGATGAGTTGCAACGTATTATCTCAAAGGATTTTTCAACTACCCGCCTGGAGCATGTTAAGGATTTCTTCCTGTTTTGTTGCCTGACCGGTATGTCGTATATTGATGTTAGCACTTTACTGCCTGTACATCTATGTCGTGACAACAAGGGGCAGTTATGGATACACAAGTCCAGAGTCAAAATAACCACTGCCAAGGAAATCTGTACCAGTAATGTACCTTTGCTTGCTCCTGCAGTAGCAATTCTTGAAAAGTATAAGGGATGGGACCCCAATAACCCGGATGGTCCTTGCTTGCCGGTTCCTTCCAATCAGAAAATGAATGAATATTTGAAAGAGATTGCCGTATTGTGTAGGATCAATAAGCGCTTGACGGTACATGTAGCCCGGCATACCTTCGGAACCACTATTACGCTGGCCATTAATGTGGCGTTACAGAATGTATCAAAAATGCTGGGACATTCTTCCACTCGTATGACCCAGCATTATGCACGAGTACTGGATCATAATATAATGGAAGATATGCAAGGGGTAGCAAAACTTATTTTTAAATAGAGATAAAGGGGCTGCATCCGGAATAGAGTGCAGCCCGGCACTGTCCAAAATTTTGTGTAAATGGAAACAGGATTCAGTTGTAAGTTTGTTCTTATATCTGGATTCTGTTTTCAAACATAAGCATAAATTGGTTCATAATCAATCCCCAGTTTGAAATAGGCATTGTCCATTTCTTCTCTATTTCCATAAGTGAGAGATACACTGTCTTTTTTACGGCATCGTCCGAAGGGAATGAAAGCTTTGATTTCGTGTACTTTCTGATTTTTCCGTTCAGATTTTCAATAAGATTTGTGGTATAGATTATTTTCCTGATTTCCAGCGGGAACTGGAAGAAAACAGTCAGGTCATCCCAGTTGTTTCTCCATGAAAGTATGGCGTATGGATACTTCCCTCCCCATTTCTTCTCCAGGTTGTCAAGTTCCGTGGCAGCAACGTCCTTGTTGGGTGCATTATAGATATTCTTCATATCCGCCGTAAACTCTTTCTTGTCTTTGTAAACGACATATTTACAGGTGTTCCTGATTTGATGTACCACACAGATTTGAGTGGACGACAGTGGAAATACAGTACGGATGGTATCTGTAAATCTATTCAGATTATCGGTACAGGTAATCAGTATATCCTGCACTCCACGAGCCTTTAAGTCGGTCAGGACGCCCATCCAGAAAGAGGAACTTTCCGATTTGCCGACCCACATGCCAAGGACCTCTTTCAAGCCGTTCTGTTTCAGACCGACACAAAGATAGACGGTCTTGTTTATAATCTTGCCGGTATCCCGTACCTTGAAGACGATACCGTCCATCCAGACTATCAGATAAACAGGATCCAAAGGTCGGTTCTGCCACTCCTGTGCAGCCAGATTTACCTTGTTTGTAATGATAGAAATGGCTGATGTGGAGAGCTCTATTTCATAAATCTCACGCATTTCTTCCTCTATGTCAGAAACACTCATTCCTTTGGCATATAGGGAGATAACAAGCTTCTCTATTGAAAGTCCCCGGCTTTCATGTTTGGGAACTGCTATCGGTTCAAACTGCCCGTTGCGGTCACGCGGAATGGAGATGACAGATTCTCCATGTCCGGTCTGGATTTTCTTCGGATAACTGCCATTCCGGGAGTTGCCGGTGTTGTTCCCTGCCACAGAATTCTTCTCATAACCCAAATGGGCATCCATCTCACCTTCAAGCATCTTTTCCAATACCTGCGCATGCAACTGATTCAGAAACCTGCTCACATCCGCCTCTGTCTTGAACTGGCTAAGGAACTCCTTGCTTAATACCTCATCAGGCACTACTTGATTCTTTTCTTTCATAATCTTTTTCATTTGGTAAATGTATAAAATAAAAAATACGGAACTCTATCTTGAATCCCATATTTTCCATTTACACAAAATATTTTATAGTGCCTGCAGCCCCTTTGGTAATTAGTTTAAGGTGACTATATATTATCTTACAGCAAATCCCCCTATAAACGATTATAAGATTTATAGGGGGTTTATATTTTAATATACTCTATTGCTTAACAAGGATTCACACTGTAAGGCAATATATAGTTACCAGTTTAAAATGGAGTTTAACATGTTTTGAACGTCATTTAAATGCCTCTCTGCGATTCTTAGAAAGTAGGCTTTCAATGTCACTTTCCCGGTAGAGTATTTTTCCTCCGATTTGGTAATAAGGAATCTTGCTGGTATTTCTGTATTCCAATAAAGTGCGTTTGTTCAGTTTAAGTTTTTCGGCCAGTTCCGTGTCCGTCATGTATTGTTCTCCTTTGAGGGAAGGCCGGTAACGGGACCTAAGAAAATCTATAAATTCTGATAACTTCTCTACTTCTTTAAAGAATAAGACAACCTCCATGTTTGTGCGCATAATGATTTTTCCCATACCTTATTTTTTGTTTTTGATGGTTTCCAATAATGATATGACATCCTGTTTGTGGTAGTAAACCTTCCGGTCTATTTGGGTAAAAGACAGGGTACCGTTACTCCTTAAGGATTGTAAAGTACGAAGGGATATGCCAAGTATCATACAGACCTCCCGATTATCCAACCATTCATCCATTTTCTTTTCCGAATAAACCTCTTGGAGTTTTCCCATCTTGTTTTTTAAGGATTGCAATGCTGATATCATTTCAGTGAATGTTCCAGCTTCAATGTTCACGATTTGCATAGGCTTGTATTTTTTGTTTAAAGCAAAATAATGATGGTCATAAGTAATCTCCAAACCTCTGGCGCCAAGTGTCATTAGGTTGCATCAGGTGTCATTTCTACTTATTTATTTTCCCATCTTTTGCCTTACTATAGTTAGCAAGTCAGTTTAGTATTTCAACTGCTCTTGCAATGCTTGCATGTCCTTCGTTACTTTTTTATAAGTAACTTTGGCGTAAGACTGGGTGACGCGCAAATTGGTATGTCCTAATACCTTGGACAAAGTCTCTATCGGAAGCCCGTTCTCCAGGCAAATTGTGACTGCGAAAGAATGGCGGCCTACATGATAGGTCAATTTCTTCTTTATGCCACAAATGTCTGCGAGTTCTTTCAAATAAGCATTGGTCTTCTGGTTGGAAATCGCACGAAAAACTTTTCCGGACGAATCCTGGCCGATGTATTCATCAAGAATCTTTTGAGCCTGGGGGAAGATTGGTATGAATGCCGGGTGGTTGGTCTTGGTCCTGTAAAGATGGATGTATCCACTTCCTTTTGAATCGTATATGATCTGCTCTTTTGTCAATTTATACATGTCGGCATAGGATATGCCGGTGAAGCAGCTGAAGACAAACAAATCACGTATGAAAGCCAACCGGGGAATATCCAGTTGCTTCTTCATTATCTTTAATATTTCCTGTTTATTCAAAAATGGGATTTGCGTCTCCTCTTTTTTTATCCGGTAAGAGGCAAAAGGATTAATGAGGATTAATGAGGATTAATCCACATTGGTAAGCCCACAATATTCCTTTGCGGACAAATTCCAGCATTTTGGCAGTGGAATTAACGGATAAGTTGCAATCGGTTCTAAAGAATATTTCCAGTTCATGTATTGTCTGTCGGTCAAATTTATCCAATGCCATGTCATTGATTCCTGTTTTCTTGCAGAATTCATTAAGACGCCTGTAAACGAGCCGTTGTTTGTTATAATGAGATATGCTGATCTTGTTTACCGCTACTAATTTGTTGGCATCCTCCACCTGTTTCATAAAAAGTTCCAGAAGGGATGGAGGATTGGTGCCTATTACAAGAAAACGCTGTTTTAATAGCCTGGCGGTAATTCGTCTGGCATTCAGAAGTTCCTGTTTATAATAATAATGTAAAGTCGTGTTGACATTGTCCAGATATGCATTGATATTATGTGTATCCGGAGCTGTCTTAATAACTCGTTGCTTTTGTTTGTCCCAATATTCCGGTAATATGGATGTTTTTAAACTGACATCTGCCACTTCGTTATTTACAATAATACGAAGCATTATTGGATACTCACCACTTTTTCTGGGTGCACTACGTTTCAAATAAAAACTGATAGAAAAACTATGTCTCATGTGTAATCTTATTTATGTCCATTAATCTGGTGATTAATTAGAGACACATATAAGATATAAGGGGGGATAAGGGTGGCAAGGGGAATGAGGTAAATAGTGGTAATTCTATGAGGTTTATACACTTTATATGAGACTCTTTTGTAAATTGGGTATTTTTGAATTAAAATTTTGATTTTCAGTACTTTATAACTAAATAAATACGAGTATCTTCCCACCAGCAAGAGAACTATAATCTTCTCTCTGTTGATTATCACCGTTTTATAGTTTCTTCCATTTGGAAATCCACATGATTTAGCACACGATTATATTTTATCGTTTTGCTCGCTATAAGAACGATTCTTTATTCAAATATCTCATTGTTATAGTATTGTCTGGGATTCTCCAACAAGAGTTACTGCGCTGATATTTAAAACTTTATATTTCTAGCTTCAAGCATATCCCATGAATTGTCCCACTAATTTGCTACGTGTTTTTGCGGTAGTTTGCTCATGGAGAATACCGGAACAAAGATAATTTTTTATTTTTGAATCTACAAAAATAGAAAGTTGTTTTATATAACTACTAATGCGATAAGGGAGTTTTTATTACAGTAATTTTACATAGTTCCACTTGTTAGTTGAATACTATCAAAACAAGAGATTGAAAAGCACATATACCTTTGAGTACTATACACACTCCTTATATCCTTTCACTATTTTCAATCAACTTCATACTTAAATATCAGTTGTTGATGATTTATTTGAAAATAAAGACAGAAAATATTGCATATTTGCATTCAATGTCGTATATTTGCAGTAAAATTGAAAATAAAGACAGATATGATACTGAGAGCAAAGTTTGAAAATATACTATCTTTCAATGATGAAACCGAAATTAGTTTCATTGCAGGGAAAGGTACATCTCTTCCGGCGCATGTATATAGAGCCGAAAAAAGAGATGATATATCGGTTCTGAGATCATCTATTATTTATGGAGCTAATGCTTCAGGCAAATCCAATATGATTCGCTGTGTGAATCTTTTAAAAAAGATTGCATTAGGAAGATTCCCTAAAAACAACTGGGATGTATTTAAGCTTGCCCCTGAAAAAAAAGTGGATTCTAAATTGGAAATTGAGATTAAGGCAGATTCTTCTTATTACTCGTATGGGGTAATATTTAATATCAGGGGGATTAAGAAGGAGTGGCTATATCAAATTAGTAGCAGGGCAAAGAAAAAAATATTTGAGCGTATACAAGAGATAGATTGTGCTAATTACTCCTTTGGAGAGATTGAAGGAAATGAAGAATCTAAGCAATTTGTAAAATTTCTATCAGAAGGAACACCGATAGATAAAAGTTTTTTATCCGAATATCATAAAAGAAATGGAAAAGGTATAATTGCGATCAGTAATGTTTATAATTGGTTTGATGATAATTTGAAGATTATTTTTCCAGAAACTCGTTTTCGTGGTTTGTCATTTCGACTGGAAAAGGATGATGAGTTTTCAAATGTGACCAAAAGATTATTGCGTTTCTTTAATACTGGTATTTCTGATCTTAAAAAAGTTGCGACTAATAAGGAAGAAACTGATTTACCCAAAAAGCTAATATCACAAATACTATCAGAAGCTAAACCGGATGAGAATTGTTGTGTTGCTTCTTCCGATCAACAATCTGTATATTTCTTTGAAACGGATAAAGAGGGGCAAACTAAAATATATAAACAAATGACTGTACACAAGAATAGTCAAGATGAGGATGTCATTTTTGATATGGATGAAGAATCTGATGGCTCTATTCGATTGTTGGATTTTATTCCGATGCTTATTGATCTTCAATTTAATTCAGCAGTCTATTTAATTGATGAAATAGATCGTAGTATGCATCCAATAATGTCTCAAAAAATATTTGAATATTATTTCTCGCAACTTTCTAATGCTAATAATACTCAACTAATTTGTACGACACACGAGTCTCATTTACTAGATGTAGATTTTATTCGTACGGATGAGGTTTGGTTTGTTGAAAAAGAAAGAGATGGCTCTACTCGATTAACATCATTGGCAAACTTTAAACCACGAGTAGATATCCGCAAGAGCTATCTTCAAGGTAAATATGGTGCAATACCTTTCTTTGCTAATGTGAATACTTTAAATTGGAATAAACTAAAAGATAAAGATATGGTGTAGTAAATAGCAGTTAACGACTATAAAAAAGAAAAGAGAGCTACTTGGCGGCTGCTCTCTATTTCAGAATTTGTTTTTGTGGGTTGTAGCAACTTCCTTAAAAGATAGTCACTTTTAAGAAATCCCGTTATTTCACGTGCAAAGCTAAAACAAAAATCGGCAATTCCAAAGCCCTTTTGATGTTTTTATGCTATAACAACCCTCGTTCACTTATTGTTTAGTTATAATTTAAATTTGATTTTTATGAAGAAAAATCAACATGTTGTGCCTTCTGGTGATCAGTGGGCTGTAAGAGGTGAGGGTAATAGTATAAAGACAAGAATTACCCAAACTCAAAGAGAAGCAATAAAAATTGCCCGTACGATTGCACGGAAAGAGCAGTCGGAGTTAGTAATTCACGGAAAAGATGGTCGTATTAGACAAAAAGATAGTTATGGTAACGATCCTTTTCCTCCAAGAGGTTAAAATATGATAGAGAAAGTACGTATTAGGAATATTGATAGTTATCTGATTGGGATTCATGACAATGATAACTTTTTTATAGCAAAAAAGGCAAGTGAAATAAATGTGGATAAGTTAAATCTTCTTGGCTTTTCTATTCCTCTCATTAATGGAGAACAGGTTTTACCTCGCGCTTTAGGGGCTATTTCTCGGCTAAATGCTAATGGTAGTTTCATAAAAAGAAGAGACTTACCTATGGAAACTAAATATAGAGAAGTTTGTATAAAAGACTGGCATGGTGATTATCATTATGTAGATGTTCCCTATAAAAGGTATCAGAGAGAAGATATTCCAGCCCCTTCAATAGAGTTGAAAATCATAGATATTTCTAGTGACTTATATGTTATATCACCTTTATTGCATAAGGATGATTTGAGTGTATCTAAAATTAAGCATGTTATTAATTTGTTCTTAGAGTTATTTGGCTCTTGTGAGATTCTTACAGAAAATTTAGCTCCAGCGATATCGTCAATTCCAACGACAAGGGTTAATTGGCGTATTCTTCCAGAAGGAGAGTATCCTTGGACTAGATTAGCTCAGTTAGCAGGAAATTTGTCCAGTAATAGAACCGGAAAAGCAAAAGTGCAAGAACATAATATTGATACGATTCTCCGATTTAGACCTTCTGGGTTAGTTTATGGGGCTGGTGGTTTTAGAGGATATTTAGTATTTAAGTTTCCATCTAAAAATCTATTTATAATGGAGAATGTAATTTATGGGAATGCAACGTATGTTTTTGAAGATGATTGGGAACAATTCTCTCAGCTAACCAAAGCAGAAATAATTCAGAATAGCCTTGTTAAGAGACGAATCGAACATCGTTCTGGATGGGAAGCTGAAATAAGAAGGCTTTTATCTTAAATATTGAGTCCAAAGACTTTTTTGCAATAAAGTCTTTGGACTTATTTTAATAATTGAAGTTCAAGGTCACTCCATCAGATAGCGGTCTATATCGTTTCTTGTTTCATCATATTCAATCATCTCTTTATCCCTTTTTTCTTTTTCTTCTTGCGTTTTTGTGCTTGTAATTCTTCTGCCGATGTTACATCGTAATTATTGCCATCTCCCAAAGGGAATATAGATAATAGAGAATCACCATCACTGTTATTTTGCTGATTGCAAGAATGTTTATTATCTGCTTTGCTATCAAGATTGCATGAAATCATGTTTTCTTTTTCACTGGATTGGAATATTTCTTTTTTCTTTTCGCCAGTAAAATATTGTTTTGGCTCTTTCAACTTCTGCTCTTGCATTTTCAGTTTATCGTCAGTGCTTCCGTTCTTCATTGTGTTGAAATACTCAAAGGATTCAGATAATTGGCGGTTGTAGCTGAATAGCATATCAAATCCTAGTTCTACTTGTTGGAACAAATTCACACGGTCGAAACCACCTTTTATTACTCCGTTCTTGGTGTTCTTGTGGTTAGTAAGAGGGGATAACTTTTTTTTATTGGCTTGATCTTTCCGGCTCACTATCAAATGACAGTGCATATCCTGCTCATTATCCGAACGGTTACGATCAAAATGAATCTTACCATAAAACTTTATATCCGCTTCGGATAGTCCTTTGTTGAAGTTCTTGGCATATTCAGGAATAAATACCTCCCGGATATAGCGTTTCATTGCTTTGGCTTGTTCTTGTTCTGTATTACCCATCGCTTGGAGTTCCTTTTCTGATGGGCTTACATGGAGAGCGTAAAACTTGGCATCTGTTTTTAGGAGTTGCCCAATATTACTATCTATATCCTTTATAACCTTTGATTTATAAATGTTATCATCTGTTAGATTGAAAAAGCCTTCGGTATATACACCCTTTTCCATGCGTTCCAAATCTTCATGCTCTAAATAATTAGCCAACTGTCGGCTACTGCCAGCATTATTATATGTACCGTTAGATGGTGGAGCAAAATCTATGTGCATGCCTCTATGTATTTATTAGATTGGTAATTTCAGCCTTTAGGCTCTCTTTCCTTTTGCTATCCATCACACCACAAGCAGAAAGTTCAGAATAAAGGTGTATCAGGTGAAGTAACTTTTTATAATCACGTTGGTGTATGTGATAGAGTGCGTTAATCTGTTTGGATTGATTATTTATCACATCAGCATGATTGCCGAACTGTTCACTTAACTTTTTAAGCACGGCTGTTTGTCTCTCTTGGATGGCTTCCAGTTGAGAGAGAATAAGAGTTTCCAAAGTTTTACCGATAGCATCAAAACGCAAAGCAATAGAATTTGTTGCCCGTATCATAGGATTCAATTGTTCTTCCTCATAGTGGCGAATGAAGCGAATAATATCATCCTGTCGCTTATTTATTTTCGCCAGTTCAGATTTTACAGATTCTGGTGCTTCGGACGGGTTGATATGCGCTTTATCTATATACCCGAACGCCAGTTTTACAACTTCACTCTTTTTCAGTGAATAGCGTTTGCATATCTTCTCTACCAAAGCTGCCGTTTCCTTGTCTATGG
>OLXE01000885.1_pt1 | contig 15456 bp, 12 predicted proteins | sample 1644571 | NCBI WGS metagenome assembly OLXE01 (sample SAMEA103958161, study PRJEB25191) | human gut metagenome | biome: human-associated habitat [ENVO:00009003]; feature: intestine environment [ENVO:2100002]; material: feces | place: Germany | collected 2013/2015
CAGCTGCCGGAGCGGTGCTTAAGCCGTAAGGCGGGAATTGTGCGGTGTTGCCTTAGTGAAAATAATTAAAGTTTTTCGCCAGGCCTTTTTTCAAAAAGGCCGAAAAGACTCCCCGTAACTGCCTCAATAGAACCCGTAACTCGGCAAAATCTTGGTGCTCTGCGCCCACAGGGTCGGCACGGGCAAGCCGGACAGAACGGGATAGAACCAGGCAAAGCACACCAGCGCCGCAATGCACAGCCCCGCGCCAATCTTTTTGGCGCGGTCCTGCCGCTTCATCTGCGTTAAAACCAGCACAATGGCCGTCAACGCAAAGACCGAGCTGGGGAAGTAATGGTACATGAAAGTGCAGCGCGATACCAGCATCCAGGAAAGCAGCTGGCTGGCGTACAAGATCAGAACACCCGCTCCCTTTGCCGTGCCACGAGCCGAAACCTGGCGCCACAGCAGCAGCAAAATGCAGAACAGCCCCGCCCAGCAAATGACCGGGTTATAAAAACCCGCAATGCTGCCCTGAAGCCCAGCTTCCAGGTAAGAATTTTTGTAATACCACACTGGGCGCAGGTCCAGCAGCCAGGTGTACCAGCGGCTTTCAAACGGGTGGGTTGCTTTCAGGGTGGAATGGTACCAGTACATGTAGGTTTGGCAATCCCACCAATCCCGCAAACCAAAGGTAGGGTCTTTCCACCAATAAGGCAGGTAGGATGCAAGATAGATCAGGAACGGCACAACGATGTAAAACGCCACACCGCCCACAGCAGCCATCCGGAATTCTTTCCAGAAGCCCGGCTGTTTTTGCTTCCAGCGGGCATACAGCACACCCAGGTACAATACCGCAAGCCCTGCCCCGGCATAAATTCCGGTCCACTTGGATGCACACCCAAGCCCAAATGCCACGCCGCCCAGCGCCATGGGCAGCAGCGAGCCGTTTACGCCGTTTTGCAGCACGCTCTGGCAATACCATACCATAAAATATGCGCCTAACAGGATAAAGAACGTACCGTAAATATCGATTGTGGCAATGCGGCTTTGGGAAAATCGCATGAACCCAGCGGCAATCAGCGCACCTGCCATGGCCCCGGCCCAGCGTTTGTGGGTCAGACGGCGGGCAAAGCACCACATCAGCGGCACCAGCATCACGCCGAACAGCGTTCCGGCACAGCGCCAGCCAAAGGCTGTCATTCCAAAAATAGCAATGCCCAGCATGATAAAATCTTTGCCCAGCGGCGGGTGGGTGGTTTCGTATGCCGTCATGCGGTGCAGCATTTCGTACCCAGTACGGCCATGATAGATTTCATCGAAATACATGCTGTTCAGCTGGCTGATGGTATCTGGCACTTCGCTCTGCTCATCAAACAGGGCATCGCCGCCCGTTACCGGCACCAGCGCACCGGTGGCATCCTGCAGGGCCAGTTCAAACATCTGCGCATTTTCAATCGTTGCGGTCAGGGTCTGCCCTGCCGGAGCCGTGATGGCCGTTTTGGTCCAGCAGAACGGCGTTGCATAGCTCAGTTCCTTCCGGTACAGCTCATTGCCCGCTGCATCCGTGATGCGCAGGCTGCCACCGGTGGAAATGCCGGGATACACCCAGATTTCCACCGCGTCCTGCTGCGGGGTAAAGTCGATGGTTGCCGTGCTGTCCGTAGCATCCACAGGGTTCTGCGGTGCTTTCATGCTGCCAAGGTAGGCAAAGCTCACCACAGCAACGATCAACGTCAGCGTTGCCAAGGCTTTCTTCTCTTTAGCCGTCCAGGCAGGCTGCGGATCAATGCGCAGGGTGCACAGTTCCAGCTTTTTCTGCACTGTTTTTGTTTTATCTTTTTCGATGGTTTCCACTTTTGCCAGTGGAGAAATCGCTCCATGGCGGCAGATGGCCCACGCGGTGAAAGCCAGCAGCACAAAGGCTGCCGTTTCGGCAAAGCCGACTGCCATGGCAAACTCGCGGCTGGTATCGCTGCTGAGCCACTCGTCATCGCTGCCTACCAGGGTATACACAGTTTCCAGGTTCAAGAAGCCCGTTATCGACAGACCAAACCCGGCGCCATACAGACGGATGTCATTCCAGCGCGCCGCAGCAAGCAGTACCAGCAGCATGCCCAGCACCAGGTAACGCTCGTGCATGCAATGGGCAAAGGTAAAAATCCCCACTGTGTAAAACGCTGCCAGCAGCAGCGGGGAAAACCGCCCCGCCCGCCAGCTGATGACCGCCAGCACCACAAGCAGCACCGTGATAACAGCGATGTTGAAAATGCCCAGCACTTTCCAGCTCAGGTTAAACACCGGGCAAGCATCCAGCGCCTGCCAGTTGCCGCCCAGCGCTGCAAACCAGTTGAACGCATTGATGGTGGCATACTGGTAGCCAGACGCCGTGGTGATGTACTTATCGATCAAGGACGGCACCAGATTTTTTGCCCCGTAAAACGGCAGGCCCGCCAGCAGCGGCGGCAGCAAAGCCAGCGCAGCACCGCCAAAAATCTGGCCGATCGATTTCAGCGGACTTTTGCCATCCCGCACGGCATCCGCAATAGCCACCAAAAAGCAGACGGCCAGCACCGGCCCAGCCAACAGTGCCTGCGGCTTGATGGCCAGCGCCACGCCGTACAGCACCGCAGCGAGCAGGTAGCGGCGCTCTTCCAGCAGCCAGAAGCAGAGCAGCAGCGGCAGTGCAAAAGCCCCATCGATCTGCTTCCAGATGCCGGTATCAAACAAGGTCAGCGGGCAGAACGCCGCAAACAGCACCAGGCAGCGCTGTGCCCTGCCCTGCCCCATATACCGGCGGCTGATATGGTCCAGCAGCACCACGGCGGCACAATCACAGATTGCGGGGATCAGTGCCAGCAAAAAATAGGTCCAGCGGGATTCATAGCTCAGTTGGAGCGCCTTGCGCACCAGGCTGACCAGCCCCAGCACAAGGATGTAGCCGGGCGGGTAGTCCGCAAAATAATCGGCGCTGTAAAAGGCCGCGGGACCTTCGCTGGCCAGCTTATCCCCCCAGGCCACAAAGCAGCTCATATCATAGGTGTAGCCTTCAGTAACAAGGGCCAGCAGCAGGCGCGCGGCAAGCGCTGCGGCCAATATAATATACAGCGTTCGCTCTTTCTGTTTGGTTCTGGTATTTGTCATTCTGAACTCTCCAGATAATGCAGCGTATTTGCCGCTGCAATAAAATAAGGAACTGGAAGCAGAGGCAGATGCTTCCCTGTTTCCAATTCCTTTGTTTTGCCGTGATTGTGCAGTAATAATTATAGTTTGGTCAGCTGCGGGCCCTTGGCGGTGTCCATCACATTCCAGCCCAGCTCAGTGATTTTGGCGCGCAGAGCATCGGCACGGGCAAAGTCCTTGGCCTTTTTGGCTGCGGCGCGCTCTTCCACCAGCTGCTTCACTTCGTCGGGGGCTTCCTCGGCCTTGCGGTTGTACATCAGGCCCAGCACACCGGTCAGCTCGTCAAACGTGGCGGCGGCCTTTTCCAACGTAGCCTTATCGGCAGCATCGGACATGGTGTTGATGTCCTTGACGAACTCAAAAATGGCGGCCAGAGCATCGGGGGTGTTCAGGTCGTCATCCATGGCGGTCTTGAACTTTTTGCGTGCTTCTTCGCACTTTTCAGTCAGGGCAGTGTCAGTGCCATGGGCATTGCGGATGGCAAAATCCAGGTTATCGCGGCAGGTGTACAGGCGCTCCAAGCTGTTCTTGCAGCTCTCGATCAGGTCCACCGTATAGTTCAGCGGCATGCGGTAACCAGCGGTGAGCATAAAATAACGGATCGGCTCATAGCCGTACTTATCGGCAATTTCACGCACGGTAAAGAAGTTGTTGGCGCTCTTGGACATCTTCTGGTTGTTGATGTTCAAAAAGCCGTTGTGCATCCAGTAATGGCTGAAGGTGCAGCCATTGGCACACTCCGACTGTGCAATCTCGTTTTCGTGATGGGGGAAGATCAGGTCCTGGCCGCCTGCATGCAGGTCGATGGTCTTGCCCAGGTGCTTACGGGCCATGGCGCTGCACTCAATGTGCCAGCCCGGACGGCCCTGGCCCCAGGGGCTGTTCCAGGAAGGCTCGCCCGGCTTGGCGGCTTTCCAGACAGCAAAATCTGCGGGGTCTTCTTTCAGGTCGTCATCCATCTGGCTGCGCAGTTCGCGGTTGCCGCTTTCCAGGTCGTCCAGGTTCAGGTGGCTCAGCTTGCCGTAACCGGGATCAGACTTAACGCGGAAGTAGACATCGCCGTTGCGGGCAACGTAAGCATGTCCGGATTCGACCAGGTCCTTGACGATCTTGATGATCTCACCGATATGCTCGGTTGCGCGGGGGCGCACGGTGGGGGCCTTAACGTTCAGGCCCTCGGAATCTTTGATGTACTCGGCCTCGAACTTGCGGGCAACCTCCTGCATGGTGGTGCCGTCCTCCTGGCCTTTTTTGATCAGTTTATCGTCAATATCTGTGATATTGGAGACATACAGCACCTTGTTGCCAAGGTACTCCAGATAGCGGCGCAGCGTGTCAAACACGATCATGGGGCGCGCATTGCCGATATGGATATAGTTATACACCGTAGGGCCGCAGACGTAAACGCGATAAACGCCCGGCTCCTGCGGGATAAAATCTTCCTTTTTGCGGGTCATGGTATTAAAAATCTGCATGGACAGGAACTTCCTTTCCCAACTTTGCTGGTACGGCGCGGCTAAACCTGCAAACCGTTCAGATTTATTATAGCCGCCCTGATAAGCGGTTGCAAGGGGGCAGCATCATTTTGCCTGCATAAAGCAGGAACGATTCTGCCACAGGTAGATGCAGCCGGAAAGTGCGGTAACGGCAGCAACGGCCCAGCACAGCACCTGGGTGGTAAAGCTGATAACCCCAACGCCGTCCGCCGGGGCGAGCGCCATGGCAAAGTAATAGAAGATGATGGTGACCATCTGCAGCACGGTTTTGACCTTGCCCCACATGTTTGCGGCAATGACGGTACCGGACTCTGCCGCAATCATGCGCACACCGGCCACAGCAAACTCGCGGAACATGATGATGGCCAGCACCACGGGGGAGCAGACACCGTCCACCACCATATAAATAATGGCGGCGGTGGTGAGCATTTTATCAGCCAGCGGGTCCATAAACTTGCCAAAGTCCGTTACCAGGTGGTTCTTGCGGGCCAGGTAGCCATCCAGGAAATCCGTAAAGCTGGCCACAGCAAACAGAATACCCGCTATCAAGGCATACGTTGCATTGAACCGGAGCGTGCCCATGTGGCTCATGGCAGCAAATACCATAAAGAACGGCACCATGATGACACGCATCATCGTTAATTTGTTAGGCAGATTCATGGTTTATTCCTCCACTTTGCTTTCCGCATAACCATAAAGATCATAAGTATCGGCATCGGTGATGGTAACGTTATAGAACGCGCCGGCTTCCAGCGGGGTATCTGCCGGGGTCATGATGCTGCCATCAATTTCCGGGCAGTCTGCTGCGGAGCGCAGCAGGTACATGCCGGTTTCATCGTCCACGCCATCGCAGATGCACTCATAGGTCTTGCCGACCTTTTTTGCTTCCTTTTCCGCGCTGATCTCGGCCTGCAGCTCCATAATGTGGTCTGCGCGGCGCTGCTTGACTTCCTCGTCAATCTGGTTGTCCATCTTGGCGGCCACGGTGTTTTCCTCGGCGGAATAGGCAAAGCAGCCCAGGCGGTCAAACTTGACGGTTTTGACAAAGTCGCACAGTTCGCTGTACTGTTCCTCGGTCTCACCAGGGAAACCTGCAATCAGGGTGGTGCGCAGCGTGATGTTGGGGATGGCCGCGCGCAGGCGGCGGATGGCATCCTCAATTTCTTTGCGGCCGCCGCGGCGGTTCATGTTTTTCAGCACCTCGTCATCGCAGTGCTGGATGGGCAGATCGAGATACGGCACAACCTTATTGTTGCGCACAAGGGCTGCGATGAATTCATCGGAGATACGCTCCGGGTAGGCGTACAGCACACGGATCCAGCGGATGCCCTCAATGGTGTTCAGCTTATCCAACAGTTCGCAAACTGCGCCGGGTTTGCCCCAGTCCTCGCCGTAAGCGGTGGGGTCCTGCGCCACCAGGATCAGCTCTTTCACGCCCTCCCCAGCCAGCCAGCGAGCTTCGGCAAGCGGGCCGCGGATGAGCGGGATGGCGCAGTAATGGCAGCGGTTGTTGCAGCCTTCGGCAATTTTCAGGTAAGCATAGTGGCGCGGCGTGCTGATAACACGGGCACCGCCCAGCTCCATATCGCATTTGGGGCCATAGCTTTCCACCTGGCCCGCGCCGTTGGCGGTCAGGCGCTCCACAATGGCGGGCAGAGCGGCGTTGGAGCCAATGCCCACAACGGCGTCCACTTCCGGCATTTCGCTCACAATCTGGGTTTTATAGCGCTCAGCCAGGCAGCCGGTCACGATCACCTTCAGGTTGGGGTTCTGCTGCTTATACTGGCAGGCCATCAAAATGTTTTCAATGGCTTCCTCTTTAGCGGACTGGATAAAGCCGCAGGTGTTGACAATAATAATGTCCGCCTGTCCGGGGTCCGCAACCGTCTGGTGGCCCGCCTTGATCAGCGCGTGGCAGAATACATCAGCATCGACCTGGTTTTTGGGGCATCCAAGGGAAATAATTGCAATATTCATGTATGGTTGTTCCTGTCTCTCTTTTCAGTATGTTATGTTGGGCTCTGCCGCTTGCTTGGGCAAAATTCAGGCAAAGCTATCCGTTCGGTGCATTGATACCACAATGCCGCAGGAGCATTTTTTGCCCCTGCGGTGTGTACTTTTTTGTGTTACGCTTCGGTTTCTTCTGTCTCGGCATCTGCCAATGCCTGGCGGATCACGCTGTGGGAGAACCCGCGCCGTGCCAAAGCGGCAGCTACCTGCTGCCATTTGCCCTGTGCCAGCTTTGCGGCATAGTGGCGTTCCACCAGTGCGCGGGCATTGGCCAGCTCCGGGTTTTCCTCCTCGTCCTCCTCGCTTTGGGCAAACAGAGCTTCCACCGCTTCGGCGGCCGCGTCGCGGTCAATGCCTTTGGCGTGCAGATCATCCAGAATTGCACGGCGGCTCTTGCGCTTGCGCAGCAGCTCCGCCGCACGGCGGCGGGCAAAACCGGCGTCATCCAGCAGGTTCAGCTCCTGCATTTTTGCCACGGCGGCGGCAGCGCTGTGGGGGTCAAAGCTGCGGCAGAGCTTTTGATAAAGCTCCCCGGCTGCATGGTCCCGCAGGGCCAGCAAGTCCATGGCTTTATCCACAGCCTTGCGGGTGTCGCTTTTGGTCTGCAGGTCATGGATCTGCCATTCTTCCAGCTCATCCCCGGTATGCAGCCCCGCCATGGCAAAGGTGTCCTCGTCCAGCGAAAAGGCAAACTCGCCGTCAAAGAACAGCGCATAGCGGCCTCTTTTTGTTTCTTTTACCTGTGTCAGCTTCGGCATCGCTTATTCGTCAACCATGATGTCGAGGTCCATCTCGCTGCCGGTGGTCTTGGGTGCATCCGCCATCGGAGCGGCAGGGGCATCTTCAGCAGCAACGGGGGTAACAGCCGGCTTCTCCAGCGGCTTCACGGTTCCCTTTTTGCCGGCCGCCAGCAGACGGTCCGCATTTTCGCGCACCTGCTTTTCAATCTCAGCAGCCACATCAGGGTGTTCTTTCAGGTAGAGCTTGGCGTTATCGCGGCCCTGGCCCAGGCGGATATCGCCATAGTTGAACCATGCGCCGCTCTTTTGCACAATGCCCAGCTTAGCACCCAGATCGATCATTTCGCCCAGTTTGGAGATTCCCTCGCCGAACATGATGTCAAACTCGGCCTCACGGAACGGGGGTGCCACTTTGTTCTTGACGATCTTGGCGCGGGTACGGTTGCCGATAAAGGAACCGCTGGCGTCCTTCAGGCCCTCAATGCGGCGCACATCAATACGTACAGAGGAATAATATTTCAGGGCGCGGCCACCGGTGGTCACTTCAGGGTTGCCGTACATCACACCGACTTTTTCGCGCAGCTGGTTAATAAAGATGCAGACGGTGTTTGTTTTGCCGATGATACCGGTCAGCTTACGCAGAGCCTGGCTCATCAGGCGGGCCTGCAGGCCAACGTGGGAATCACCCATTTCGCCTTCAATTTCGGCTTTGGGCACCATGGCAGCAACAGAGTCCACAACAATAGCGTCAATCGCGCCGGAGCGTACCAAAGCTTCGCAGATTTCCATGGCCTGCTCGCCGGTATCCGGCTGGCTAACCAGCAGGCTGTCAATGTCAACGCCAAGGGCGCGGGCATAGGTGGGATCCAGGGCGTGCTCAACGTCAATAAAGGCAACCTCGCCGCCCAGCTTCTGGGCTTCAGCCAGAACATGCAGGGCCAGGGTGGTTTTACCGGAAGATTCCGGCCCATATACCTCAATGATGCGTCCGCGTGGCAGGCCACCGATGCCCAGCGCCAGGTCCAGCCCCAGGCTGCCGGTGGAAATGGCATCCACCTGCATGGCAACGTTGGTCCCAAGCTTCATCACGGCGCCTTTGCCAAACTGCTTTTCGATCTGGGCCAGTGCCGTCTCCAGCGCTGCCTTTTTATCCCCTGCCGGGCCGGTGGGGAGCTGCTTGGATGAACTTTCCTTTTTTGCTGCCATAAGTTTATATCTCCTTATCTGAGCGATCGTGCGTTGTATCCCATACGCACCACAGGCAACTGCGGTGCTATTTTTATTTTGTACGGCAGGTGCGCCGCTATCCAAATGGTCGTCCTGCGTTTATCAGGTATTATTATAACCAATCGCGGCACGAATTACAACCATTTGTTGTCATCTTTTCAAAATTTTCTTCGCATTTTCCACATTTCAGCTGCAAAACGTTGAAAATCAGATTTATTTCACCTGTTGGGCGTACACCACACGGTCGTTGCCGCCGTAATCCTTCCTTGCCTGCACTTGCTGCCAGCTGTTTTGGCGGCATATTTCCATCACATCCGCCCGCTGGGCACAGCCAATCTCAAACACCAGCCACCCACCGGGGCAGACAATATCACGGTAGTGGGCGGCAATGGCGCGGTAAAAATCCAACCCATCCGTTCCGCCGTCCAGCGCCATAGCTGGCTCGTGGGCGGTCTCCGGCATCAGGGCCTGCATCTCTGCCCCGGTCAGGTACGGCGGGTTGGAGATGATCAGCTGCACGCTTTGGGGCATAAGCTCTCGCCAGTATTGCAGCACATCCGCTGCCTTTGCCTGCACACCGGTGCCATGTACGTTGGCTTGCAGGTATTGCAGCGCCTGCGGGCTTTTTTCCACACAGGTCACGCTGGCACTTGGCACAAAATGGCGGATGCCAATGCCCAGGCAGCCAGTTCCGGCGCACAGGTCCAGCACCTGGGGCTCAGGTTTTCCCATCTGCTGCAACAGCTCAATGGCAGTTTCGCACGCCACCTCGCTGTCTGCGCGGGGGCAGAGCACACCGGGGCCGACTTTGAAGGTCAGCCCCAGAAAGTCCCACTCCCCTGCCAGGTATTGCAGCGGCACCCGCTGCATGCGCTGAGCCGCCAGTTCCGCCAGGCACTCAGCCTGCGGCCGGGTAAGCGGGTCAAACAGCAAGCGCGGATCTTTTCCAGCGGCAATGCGCAGCAGTTCGCGGGCGTCGTAATCAGCATCGGGGCAGCCTGCGGCCTGCAGAGCATCCTGCACCATGCGCACAGCCTGGCGCGGCAGAATGCCCGCCAGTTGCTGTGGGGCAAGCGGCGTTACCATTGGCCGTCCTCCGGCTTTTTGGGCAGTACGGGGGTAACGGCGGCGATGGCCACTTCAATCATGTCATCTTCCGGCTCAAAGGTCGTCAGGTGCTGCAGCCAAAGCCCCGGCACCGAAACAGCCCGTGCCAGCAGCGAGTTGGAACGCCCTGCCCACTTCAAAATCTCATAACAGATGCCCACCAGCAGCGGCAGCATGGCCAGCTTGTACAGCACGCGCAGCATGGTACCGCTCCACGGCAGCACCGCATACAGCACAATGCTGACCAGAATAACCAGAATCAAAAAACTGGTGCCGCAGCGGGGGTGGAACCGCGTATGCCTGCGGATGTTAGCAACCGTCAATTCCTCACCTGCCTCATAGCAGGCAATCGTTTTGTGCTCAGCCCCGTGGTACTGGAACATGCGGTGGATTTCCTTCATGCGGGTGCAGAGGAACATGTAACCCAAAAAGATTGCCAGCTTGAGCACTGCTTCCAGGATGACCCGCGGCCAGCGCCCCATGGGGATCACTTTTGCCACCAGCCCAGTCAGGAACGTAGGCAGAAAGGTAAACAGAAAAATTGCCAGCACTACACCTGCGCAGGCGGAAAGGGTCATCAGCGCACTTTGTACCTTGGGGCCGGCGTGTTCGTCCAGCCAGCGATCCAGCTTGCTCTCGTTCTGCTTTTCTTCCTCTTTTTCCTCTTCCGTCATGGCAATATCGGCGGAGTGCATCAGGTATTTGTACCCGTTCATCAGGTTTTCCACCATATTGCACACTCCGCGCACCAGGGGAACTTTATTGTACCAGTGGGTGGTCACATCGGAATAGCTCAGATCAATCGTGCCGTCCGGCCGGCGTACCGCGCAGCAGATTTTTTCAGGGCCGCGCATCATAATGCCCTCCATCAGGGCCTGGCCGCCCACAGAGGTACGGAATTTTTCAGTTGGACGTTGTTCTTGCGGCATGGGTTCTCCTTTATTTTTGCGGTCAAAGCGGCTCGTGCAGATGTTCCTGCCCAGCATGGTAGATGGGCAGGGTGATGGTAACGGTGGTACCCTGCCCCAACGTTGAGGTGATATCCGCCGTACCTCCCAGTGCTTTGGTGATCTCATCCACCACCGCCAGGCCGATGCCGGAACCACGCACGGCGTTTTTGGCTTTGAAGAATTTCATCTTTACGTTTTGCAGGTCATCCGGCGCAATGCCGCGGCCCTGGTCCCGGATGCTGGCCGTTACGGTGGTGGCGGTGCGGGTCAGAGTAAAGAAAATGGTTCCTTCCGGCGGCGAATATTTGATGGCGTTATCAAATACGTTGACAAACACCTGGCGCAGGCGGGCGGGGTCTGCCCAAACGGGATACGGCTCCGGCGGTTCGTCATACACAAGGTGCAGCCCCTCCTGCCGGATGCGGGCTTCCACAAACAGGGCAGCGTCGGTGGCTTCGGCCACAAAATCCAGCACCTCGCAGTTCAGCTTGATGCCGTTTTGCAGGCGGGAAAAATCCAGCAGTTCCTCCACCATATCATACAGGCGGTCGGTCTCACTGCGGATAATGGTAATACCCTTGCGGTAGTTTTCTGCATCGGGGTCACGGATGTTGGCGATGGTTTCCACCCAGCCTTTGATGCTGGTCAGCGGAGTGCGCAGTTCGTGGCTGACAGAGGAGATGAACTCGTTTTTCATCCGTTCCGTTTTTGTCAGGTCCTCGGCCATCTGGTTGATGGCTTTGCACAGGCGGCCGATCTCATCGTCATACGGGGCATCCGGCAGGCGGGTGGTCAAATCGCCGTGGGCAATGCGATTGGCGGTGGCTTCCACCTGGCCCAGCGGCCGCACAATGGTGCGGATAAAAAACAGGCCGCTGAACACCGCAAACCCCAGCACCACCGCCGCCACGCCGAACGAAACCATCAGCGTGCTGTACCACTGGCGGTCCACCAGCGTCAGGCTGGTAACAAGGCGCATGGCCGTCACATTGCCCGCCGCATAAGGCACCAGGCTGGTAACAGCCATCACGTGTTCGCCGTCCGCTGTGCGGAAAGTGACCATGCCGCTGCCGGTGGAGCCGGTGACAGCCTGATAAAAATCCCTGCCCTCGCTCAGCAGATTTTTGTTCATGGTGCCGCTGGAGGTTGCCAGCACCACGCCGGAGGAATCCAACAGCATGAACTCGAACTTATCTTTTTCATCAAACTGTTCCACCGTGCGGCGCAGGGACTGGCTGCGGCTTTCAGACGTTGCCTGGCTGCTGCCGGCGGTGCCGGTTGCCTGCAAACGTCCCTCCACGGTGGAAAACCGCGCCTGCATGGCACGCTGCACCCCGCCGTACAAATTCTGGTGGCTGTAATACAAAAACAGCCCCAGCGCCGCAGCCAGGATGCAAATGGTAATCAGCAGGCTGCCGCGCAGCCAGCGGCGGGTAATGCTCTGCACAGGCGGCAGCCCCCTTTCCATAAAAATGCGGTAATTATGCGTTCCAGCGGTAGCCATAGCCCCAGACGGTCAAAATGTGCTGGGGGCTGCTGGGTTCATCTTCCACTTTCATGCGCAGGCGGCGGATGTTGACATCCACGATCTTGACATCGCCGAAATACCCCTTGCCCCAAACGCCTTCCAGGATCTTTTCGCGCACCAGGGCAGTGCCGGGGTTACGGAAAAACAGCTCCATGATCTGAAATTCCACCTGGGTCAGATCAATGGGCTTGCCGGATTTGTACAGCACGCGGCTTTTTTCATCCAGCACAAAGGGGCCGCTGACCAGCTGATCCGGCTCGGAGCCTGCCTGTTCATCGTCCGCAGTGGCGCTGCGGCGCACTCGGCGGGCCAGCGCTTCCACGCGGGCCATCAGCTCCGACACCGAGAACGGCTTGGTGATGTAATCATCCGCGCCGATGGAAAGGCCGCGGATCTTATCGCTCTCCTGCCCTTTGGCGGACGCCATAATAATACCGATGTACGGGTCGCCGTGGCGGATGGTTTCGCACAGCGAAAACCCATCCATGCCCGGCAGCATGATATCCAGCAGCGCTACATCGCAGGGGGGATTTTTCTGGATCAACTCCAGCGCACGTTCCGCGCTGGGGGCTTCCAATACTTCCCAGCCTGTCATTTTCAGGTTCAGTGCCACAAGTTCGCGGATGCTGGCTTCGTCTTCTACGACCAGAATACGTTTCATTGTTTTTCCTTTCCCGGTCGGGATTCTGTTTCCCGCCGCCTGATTGTTATGGCGCACCGCCCGCAGATAGACATGCGCGTTTTACCGTATATTTTTAGTTTTTTTTAACGAAACACGGTTGTTCCGTGGATGATATCGTCAATACTCAGGCCATAATACGGGGTCACCACGCGGGCCTGCAGCTGCTGGCTGCCAATGTTGGCAATGCGGCGGTACTCCCCGGCTTCGGTCTGTTCCCCGTCGATGTCCGGGGTTTGGGTTTCTTTGGCGGGGTCGGTCAGGCGCAGTTCGCAATAAACTGTGGTACCCTCGCGGTTGCACACCATCCAGCCGCTGCCATCCCGGTTGGTGCGCAGCAGCACCGAGCCGTGCATGGATTCCGGCAGCGCCAGAAAGAAGCTGTACTCGCTGTCATACACACCAAAGTGACTGCCGGTCTCATCCGCCGCGGCAAAATCCCGCCACAGGATAAAGCGCAGCCGCTTGTCCATTCCGGTGGAAATTTTGCCGCCGTCATCGATCATCGTGGGAATCTCGATCGTTCCGTTGCCGTCCAGATCGGTGCTGACCAGTGCGGCGTCATACCGCAGGGTCGCTTTGGTCAGGTTGGCCACGCCCGCCGGGCGGTAGGTCTGCAAAAATCGGGTTTCCGGGTCATACACTACAATAGAGCTTGCCAGGCTGGTGCCGGAAGCACCGGTCCAGCCATCCACCACCAGATAGTTGCCATCGTCCGCACCAATGCCCGCGTGCAGGGCCGCACAGCCGCTGTAATCCCCAATCGCAAGGGTCTGGGCGGAGCGGAAGCCATCCTCGGTGTTGGTCAGCAGCTGCAGGTTCAAACCGCCGCCCTCCTGTTCAGCAGGCAGGGCCAATACCAAATCCTGGGTGCCCTCTCCGCCCGTCAGGTTGGCAAGGATCATTTCGGTGTATGCCTGCTTGATGATGATCTGCAGGCCATCCTCGGTGTACAGATACACCACCATATAACGGTCGCCCTGGGCGCTGGCATAGCCGACAAGGATCTGCAAGGAATTTTCATCCCGCAGATGGGCGGTGTTCACGCTTTCCACCTCGCTGGAAAGCCCTTCTGCCGTCTGCGTCACCCGCCAGCCGTTTTCCTCGGTCGGTTCCAGAATGGCCAGGTACACATTGCCCGCAGAGGCATCCAGCGTGTACAGCACAGCGGCTTCATCCTGGCCGTCACCATCCCAATCGCCAAACAAAAGAGGGGAAAGAAAATCACCGCTGGCAGGGTATTTCAGGGTCGCGGTTACACCAAGGGCGCTGTTGAGCGCCTTTTGTACGGCGCTCGTCTCGCCGGAAGCCTGCGGCGCGCGCAGCAGGGATTCCACATCGCTGCCGGTTACGGCAGAACAGCCGGAAAGCAGCAGCGCGGCTGCCAGTGCGCACGCGGCGCAGCTGCGGCGGTATGGCATGGATATTTTCCCTCCCCTGCATGGTTTCCAGGCACTATTTGCACCCCAGACAAATACAGGTTATAGTATACCACAATCAAGCCAACGCTGCAATGCCAAGAATCATCATCAGCACCCCCACGCAAAAGCCTGTCACCCCCATTTTGCGCCACGCCGGTTCAAACGCCGCGGGCAGCAGCTGGGCAGCCGCCACCCACAGCATAATGCCCGCCACCACAGCCACAATGCCGTTCAAAAGTCCCGGCGTCAACAGTGGGGCCAGCACCAGTGCCGCCAAAACGGCCCCCGCCGGTTCCGCAAGGCCGGATACCAGCGCAGCCACGGCACCCTTGGCCCGGCTGCCGGTGGCGCAGGCAAAAGGCACCGCAACAGCCAATCCCTCCGGGATATTGTGCAGGGCAATCGCCAGTGCCGTGCGCGCCCCCAGCTGCGGGTCCGAGACGTTGGTCAGCAGGGTCAGAATGCCCTCCGGCAGGTTATGCAACAGCAGGGCTGCCCCCGTTACCAGCGCAGCCCGCATGGCAGAGCCCTGGGTGCGGGAGCCAAAACGGTCGGCCAGTGTATCCTCGTCCGGCAGAGCACAGGCCAACAGCCAGGCTGCCAGCATACCACCCAGCAGCAGTGCCGCAGCCGCAGCCCCACAGCCAAAGGGTGAAAGCAGCGCCCCGTAAAAATCCAGCAGCGCCGGAGCCAGGTCCGCCAAACTGACGGTCAGCATGACCGCCCCGGCAAAGCCGCCGCAGAACGCCATCAGCCTTGGCGTTGGCCGGAACAGCGCCGCAATCAGCCCGCCCAGACCAGTGGACAGACCGGCGATGGTTGTCATGAGGAGAGGAAGAAGCATAGTGAACACCCCTGTTTTCGTTAGGAGGGAGGAGGGAGGAGTTCGGAGTTGGGCGCAAGCAATTAGAAATTAGCAATGAGGAATTAGGAATTGGAGATGGGGTTGGGTTTATTATGGATTTTATATGCGGGGTGGTGGAGCGGTATGCGGGTGATTTTTATATTGCAGTTTTTATGTGTTATGTCGGGCATTTATTGGCATCTCACCCGTAGGGGCGCACATTGTGTGCCCGCCAACCTAAGGCAACACCGCACAATTCCCGCCTTGCGGCTTAAGCACCGCTCCGGCAGCT
>OLXE01000886.1_pt1 | contig 15449 bp, 2 predicted proteins | sample 1644571 | NCBI WGS metagenome assembly OLXE01 (sample SAMEA103958161, study PRJEB25191) | human gut metagenome | biome: human-associated habitat [ENVO:00009003]; feature: intestine environment [ENVO:2100002]; material: feces | place: Germany | collected 2013/2015
TAACTTAATAGCATTACCCATCGGGGAAGGCTGGCGATACGGGAATACCGTCATCTAAAATGCAGCAAAGCCGCCCTTGTGAACCCATCCACTCCCCCGCTTCGTCATCCCGAGCGCAGCCGAGGGATCTTTCTTGCACGGCCGGCATATGCACACATGCACCCTCACTCAAACGACGCCTTGGTGCTTCCCTTTATCGCCTTTCTCTCACTCACGTTTTACCGGTCTGCAAAAAGGATCCCCACCACTTTCGGGCATCGCCTTTATAAAAATCGACGCGAAGCGTCGCACCTCGGTCTGCAAAGAAGATTTCTCGACTTCGCTCGAAATGACGATACGATAAAAACGCCTCGTCTTTCGACGAGGCGTTCTTGCTACTTCAAAACCTATTTCACGACTTCATATGCTTCCTTCTCATTCGGTTCACTAAAGGAAAGAGACGGGCTATCCTTCTCCGCTTCCTCTTCCTTCTCCCGTCCGTCACGGCCAAGCGTGCGGTCCTCATAGAGGCTCGCATTCATGACGCTTTCCGCCGTCATCGGGAAACGCTCGCCGTTCACGGTGAGACCGTCCTTGACGCTCGTCATGACATGGTCGGTCGCAATATCATAGCCGCTGAGCGAAAGATTTCCGAAATGCTCCGCCTGGCTGCTGCCCGGATTCTTCTGGATCGTCACGCGGATCTTATCCGTCGCAAGGAGGCTGTCTCCGCCGATCGCAGTATTCGAAAGACCGAGAGGCTCCCTGCCTGTGAGATCCAGATGCTCGACTGCGCTGTCCTTCACAAGAGTGCCGCCTTCCGCTGTGGAGTGAATGCCTGCGTAGTGCGCCTGACTCTGTCCATCCTTGCCGTGGATGGTGACATGCTGCGCGCCGACGCCTGCCAGATCATCGATACCGATGTTGTCCGCAGAGATCTTGAGATCTGCCGCATTGCCTTCGCCATTTTTCAGCGTGTCGATCTCCACCTTCTTCGCAGAGAGTGTGACCTTTCCACCCGCAGACGAGAGCAGCGCACTGCCCTTTCCGCTCGCATCGAAATCATGCGGCTTCGCCTCGCCCGTGACAAGGCTTCCTGCCGCGCCGCTGCCGGTGGTCGACCCTGCCGGCGTGCTCGTATCCACACCATCCAGCTTGCCGACCGGCGAACGATCCGTGATGCGGATGTCTTCCTTCGCCGTCATCTCGATGGTGCTTCCGGAAATCTTCGCATCCTTTCCTTTCACGGAAATGCTTCCGCCTGCGTCCGCAGTGAGCGTGCCGCCGGCCTCAGCCTCTTGAAGAACCATAGCTCTGCCGCTTACAAGACCCGCATCGCCGGCTACATGAATCTTCGTCGCATCGAGCGTCGTACCTGCCTTCGCCGTCAGGCTGTCCGCACTTGCACTTTCCAGCGTCATGGCGCCACCGCTTGTCAGCGCTGCGTGTTCCTTCACATCCAGCGTTTTCGCACTAAGCGTTGTACCCGCTTTCGCACTCACGCTCTTCGCATTCAGCGTCGTCACGCCAAGCGCTCCGTCCGTTGCTTCGATCGTTGCGCCGCCGGCTTCTGCGGTCAAGGTGCCGATCGTCACGTTTGTTTTTGCTTTGACTTTCGCATCGCCTGTCGTAGCCGTGAGCGTGCCTGCATTTACACTGCCATCGGACGAAATAACAAGCGTGCCGGCTTCTGCTTCGGTAAGCGTGACATCGTGATCTGCCTCGACGGTCGCGCTATCCTTCGCGCTGAGTTTCTTGATCTGGAGCACGCCGTGGGCGGTGATGGTTGCCTTTCCTTCTTCCGAGATCAAGGTGCCGTCCGTGAGGGAGGACTTTGCGATATCAGTATAGGTGAGGTCGCCGCGGGCAGTATAGGTGCCGTTTTCGATGGTTCCTTCATTCGTGATGTCCATCGTCCCCGCTTTCGCGGTGTACGTGCCCGCAGACAACTTGCCGCGGTCGCACCAATCTCTGCGGTATAGGTGCCGTTTTCGACGGTTCCTTCATTCGTGATACCCATCGTCCCCTTCGCGGTGTACACGCCGCCACTCATCTTGCCCGCATTGGTGATGTCTGCGGTTCCGCCGCTAAAGTTGCCGCCGGATATCGTGCCGTCCTTGGTGTTGTGGACGTTCAGTGCATTTCTGGCGGTGTAGCTGCCGTCCGAAATGTTGCCACGGCTGGTGATGGTGAGGTCTTCGGCTTCGATGTCGATCGCCTCCGATGCAGCTTTTCCGAAGAGGGTGATGTCGGCATCGCCTGCGGCCTTCGCCGTGATGGTGCCCGGCGTTTCGCTGCCGTCTTCGGCTTTTGTGCCGGTCACTTTCATGCCGAGGGACGCCCCATCGCTTGCGCCTTTAATATTCTTGGCGTTTGCGATGGTAATATTCTCCCCTTCGACGTTCGTATATGTGGTACCGGGTTCGTCGCCGCTCGTATCGTGTCCGTCTTCGGCGAGGAGGCTGTTTTCGCCCACATCGAGATGGACATCGCCTTCGGAAGCATAGACGGTATTGATGACGAGATCGCCGTCGCTCTTCTTGAGGGAAACGCCGTCTTTCGCTCTCGCAGTGAGGACGCCTGTGCCGTTGACGGTCACATCAGAAATTTTTCCAGCGCCGGACTCGATGACGGTCTGTTCCGAAGAACCGATGGTGACGCCATTGACATCGCCTTTCGCTTTCAGACGGACTTCGCCGGCAGCTGTGAGGGAGCTTCCGGTATTCACGGCTCCTGCAGACTGCAGATAGATCGCACCCTGATCCGCCTGTGCCGTCAGCATACCGTCGGCATTGGCTTCGATGGAGTGGATGGAGCTGACGGTGACTGTGTTGCCATTGACTTTGAAGTCACCGCGTTCCGCTGCCGCCAGAGCGAGCAGTTCCTGCGCGGTCAGTTTGTTCAGATTTCCGGCAGAGAGGTCGATCTCCTGTCCGTTCTCCTTATGTCCGATGCCGCTCGCATTCTCGCCAGTCTTGCCGCCGAGCGCGGTCAGTTTGACATTCTGCCCGGAAACATGCGGCGTTTCTTTCAGTGTCGCCTGTGTATCGGTGATGCCTTCCTTGATGCCGCCCGGGCTGAAGGTGACGAGCAGATCCTGCGCGGACTTCGCCGAGCCGACGAGGACTTCTGCCTTTTCTTTCGCGGTGAGGTAGGTATCGCCGCTCAGGCTCTCTTCCGTGAGCGATGCCTTCCCGTAGATCGCCTTTTTCGAATCATCAATGGTATTCAGGTACGTATCGACGCCGTCCTTCGTCCAGGTGCCGACGGTGTCTTTCAGCGCGTCATAGCGTGCCTGTTTTTCTGTGATGTAGGAAGCAACGTCCACGCCGTTCTGTGCCAGCGCCACCCTCGCGCTATCGTCCAAGGTATACTTGCCGTCCTTGACGTAGGCTGCCAGGGACTGGTACTCATTGTACTTGCTCATGACCTTCGCCTTGAGGAGGCTCTTCTGCTTTTTGACGGTTGCGTCACTGCCTTCGAGAACGGCTGCTTTCGCCCAAGCGAGAAGCTTTTCCTTCGCGCTTTCGTCCGTCACATCACCGAAGTTGTTGTCGATGAAGCTGCCTTCGGTGGTCAGGGTGACATCGCCATGCTTCGAGGTGACGCTGTCGAGATAGAGATCGCCGCCCTTGTTCATGATGACAATATCTCCGTCCGCTTTGGCTTTGAGGCCGTATTCCTCGCCGCTGCCCTGTTTCGTCTGGATATTGAAATCGTCGCCGTTCTTGCCGGTGATCGCACCAGTCTCTGCGGTGAGCTCGACACGGCTGCCTTTCACCATCGTATCCTTCTTCTGGGTCAGGCTGCCCTCGGAGGTGAGGGAGACGGTCTTCGCCGCTTCGATCGCGCCGACCGCCACATCGGATGCCGAAGAGTTCAGATAGAAGTTTCCCTTCTTCGCACTGCCGGATACCTCTTCGGCACTGGTCAGGATCGCCTGGTCTTTACTGCCCACATCGTTGGTTGCATTGAGATCCAGCGCTTTCGTCTGCAGGAAGCCTTTCGATGTCGATGTGATGGAGTCCCCCTTGATGGCTGTTGTGCCGCCTACATTGGAAATCGTCCCAGCGATCGAAACATTGCCTGCTCCGCCGTTCTGATTGATCTTGATGTTACCGCCATTTTCATCGCCGCCAAAGCCGATGCCGATGGCATTGCTTGCTCCAGTTTCGTACTGCTTGATATGGGTCTCGTAGTCGCGGATGACCATTTTCATGTCATACTTCTTGGTCAGGCCGATCGTATACCAGCGGCGCTTGGTCTTGATGGAGTAGTCAATGACATCCGATTTATTGAGGACATCCCACTCCTTCATCTGGCCATTGCCGATGGTATTGGTGGATCCGGAGATGAAGGTACCATTGATAAGCGCCTTCTCTTCGCCAGTGACCGTATTCGTGAGCTTCGCCCCCATCGCGATCAGCTCGTCTCTAGTCGGCGTCTTGTTTTCGATGCCCCACCAGTCGAATTTATCGCCATGGTATTCATAGGTATTCGTCGTGCTCTTGTCCGTCCCGGTCTGGAAGACATAGTGCTGATCGGCAGATGGCTTGTACGTACCATCGAAGGTGTTTTCCGTCCCCGAAGTCCAGCTACCATTCTGGTACTGCTGCACCAGCATATGGACGTTGCCATCCTTGCGGGTGTAGGTGGTCTTGCGAGAAGGCGTCCCTTTCTTCGGATCGAGGTCCGTGATTTCGATGACGCCTTCCACGCCTTCCCCGGTGCTGAGGCCTTTCAGCTCCAGATCCAGCTTCGATTTGTTGTCGATGGTCATGCTGCCGTAACCGTCCAGGGCTTCGATGCGCGCTTTCGAGGTGTCTTCCGTCGTATTGATGATGGTGCCGACGATGGAGACCTTGCCGCCGTGGACTTCCGTCTGCCCGAGGACGAGGCGGCCCGTCTCTACGTCATAGGTCAGGTTCTCTGCCATATTTCCTGTCGCATTTGCCACATAGATGGTATGGTCTTTCCCGATAGTCTTCGCTTCTTCCGCTGTGATGAAAATCATCTTCCCATCGGTTCCCTTGTAGCAGAAGGTCGGCGTCTCAGGGATGTCCAGCACCCAGTTTGCTACCCCGCTCTGGATCTTCGCATTGATATTCACATAGCGCGCGGAGATGAAGATGTTGCCATTGGCAAGGATGCCGCTGCCCAGCGCTTCATTCTTCTTGAAGCCGCCATGATCTTTATCTTCGACGAAGGGATCCCCGCCGATGTTGGCGATACGGTTGCTGTAGGACTGGATGAAATCACCGTTCTTCGCAGTCAGTTCGACGCTGCCTGCGACGATGCTGCCGTCATTATAGACGTCGCCGTAGTCGCTTACGACCGTCACTTTGCCGCGGGGGTTGTAGATGGTCTTGCCCTTGCCCAGTGTCAGGTTCGGTGCTGTGTAGACGGGAGCTTTTTCTCCTTCTCCGACGTCTTTCGTATAGGTATTCGGATCAAAGGTATTGGAAATCGTGACGCTCGGGTCTTCGGTCCGGCGACGGCCTTTCAGCGTGAGATTTCCCAGTTGTTCCGTCCCCTTCATCGCATTGCCGTTCAGATAGAAAGCACCGCCCTGTCCGATCTGTCCATTGGACTCTTTGCCCATGACTTTGATGTCACCGAGGATGAGATTGTTCGGGGAGGCATTCTTCACCTCGACTTTGGCATTCCCATGCGCCGTCAGCGTGCCGCTGCCGGTGATGGCATCGCCTTCGAGGTAAATGTCGCCGAGCTGCGAAACCGTATCCTCGATGGTCACGTCGCGGGTCATGTGCGGGTACGCGATGATATGGAGCAGCGTCTCGCCATTCCACTTGCCACCTTCGACTTCACTGCCGTCTGCGCGATAGAACTTCCCGTCCCTTTCCGTACCGCCCTGCGCCTTGAAATCTTCCGTCGCCTTGACCTGTTTGGTGAGGTTATCAATGTCCTCCTTGATGGTCTTGTCGGAGTTCGCATAGGCGGTCTGCAAATCGCTGAGCGCCTTCCAGTCAGCACGAATCTTTTCTTCATTCATGTTCGCTGGATCGTAGCCCGCGGTCTTCACCGCCGTTTCGTACGTTGTCTTGGCCTCTGCTTCTTTCGCTTGCGCATTTGTCAGTACACCAGCCGCCTCGTCATAGGCATCCTTGGCACCCTTATAGTCCTTGACTTCCTGGATATCTTTGTTGGCTGTATTATTGACATACGCATAGATCTCTTCCGGCGTCGGATTATTTCCGATCTTGGCTTTCAGGGCTGTTTCAGCATCAGTGTATTTTCTTTCAGCATCATTTTTGAAATTTGTCGCAGTCTCCACCTCGGTCTGTGCCGTCTGATACGCCTTATGCGTCGTCTGCATCGCCGTCATCTTATCCTGCTTCTCTTTCGCCGCAGCCTGATCTTTCTGGATGGCCTCCAGCACAACGTCCTTAGAAGCGGTCATGCCGTCCAGCATGGTCTTCGTTTCGTCATACTCCGTCTGCGTGCCGGGGTCGATCTCAATAAAAGTCCCGTCCGCCGCGCGATAGCCCAGCCCCTGCTCGACCATCTTGCTTTCGACGAAAGAAATCTCTGCCTCATACGATGCCTTCGCCGCCGGATCGCTGATGTGATCTGCAAGTTCTTTCTTGAGCTCAGCAAGGCGCTTCGAGAGCGTTTCCGCCGACACCTTCTGCTTGCTCAGAGTGAAAGCGATATCACCCTGTGTCGTGACACTGGTCTTCCATGTTCCGTCTTCGTCTTTCCCGCTGATGGTGATGGACTTATTTCTATGGATGCCCGTCTCGGCTTTGCCATCCAGCGCTGCCGTAGCCTTGGTCGTCACTTCGGATTTCCCGATGGAACCACCTTCAGTGCCGAAGACTTCACCCACCTTGTTCACCCAGTCCTTCACTTCACCCGAACCGGTGGCTTTCGCCTCGCCCGCTGTCGACTGGAGATAGATGTCCCGGTCAGCAAGCAGCGTACCATTCATCGAAAGAGCTGCGTCCGAGGAAATTTTCGCGAAGGGATCCTTCTTCGAGGAAATCGGGATTGCGGTCGCATTCAGGATATCGCTCTTCGCCTTGACATTCAGCTGACCGATGGTTCCCGCGGAGTCTCTACCAGAGGCGACGCGGATGTCGCCCTTCGCGGTTTCTGCCTTGCCGCCAAAGGCGGTCTTCGTCTTTCCATCATAGGTCACCTCATTCGACGTACCGGCGTAACCTGCCGCGCCAAAGACATCGACCATCGTAGTGCCCGTGAGTTCGGCATCATTTTTGCTGCCGACACCGATTGAGCCGCCGCGATAGGTCTTCCCATACGTCGTGTCTTCAGTATTGGTCAGGTTTTCATTCTTGTGCTCTTTCTTGATTTCTTCCGTATCGCCCGCGAGGAGACTTGCGCCCTTTGCCACGCTGGTCGTAGTTTCCGCTGTCACGTGGTGCGCATTCTCCACGTGCGCCGCACCGACCGCAGAGCCGGTCGCGATGACGTCCTGATCTTTCGAAGTGACATGGCTCGCGGCGTCGATGGCAATGGCGTTCTTATCGAAAAGCGTCTTGCCTGCCGCTTTTTCCGCTTCCGTCAGCGCAGACGCATTCGCATGGATCGCCACCTCCCCGAGGTCGACGGCGGTCGTATGCCGGATGGTCGTTTCATTCACAATACCGGCACCCGTCGCGAGAGCTGCGCCACCGCTCGTCGCCGTCTGTGCTTTCTCCGTCTGGTTTTCCGCGAGAATGCGGGTTTCGTCCTCGGTCTCAATGGTCGTGTCATCGCCTACGGATACACTCACGTCCGAGGTTTCCGAGAAGCGTGTCTCGCCGCCCGTGCCGCTGTAGTAGCCCGCCGCGACGGATTCCATCGCGAGTGCCGATGTGCTCTGGTGCGCGGCAGAAATGTCGGCGGTCTTGCCTTTGAGCGCTGCATTCTCGCCGATGGATACATCGGTATGCTGATCCAGGTTCACACGGACATCAGCGACGGCACCGGATACGACACCACCGCCGCCGGCAATGGCATGCGCATCGATGTTCTTCCCATCCGTCGGCTTCGCCATTTCCGCTTTGAGCGTGAGTGCTTCGCCCGCGGTGAGCGTCGCGCCATCCCCGACAGACACATGCGCACTGTCATCCGAGGAAGCCATTGCTACCGTGATCCCCACGCCTGCGAGCCCGACAGCTGCCGAGGTCGAGAGCGCAGAAATCTTCGGTGTATTCTTTGCCGTGATAGAGAGGTCTGTCCCGGCTTTCAGTTTTTCTTTCTTACCTACGAAGGCTTTCGCATCCGTATCTGAGGAGAGGCGAACGCCTGTCCCGTCACCGGCAAATACACCGGCTGCGGCGCCGATGGCGGTCGCATCGAGGTTCGTATCTGCATTGGCAGAGATCGTGATGTCTTTCTGGGCGGTCACACCTCCGCCTGCGGTGTTTTCCTTCGATTCATCTCCCACACCGGCGGTGGACGAACCGGAGGTATTCGCGACGATGACAGAGCCGTTCACCGCACCGAGCGCGACCGATGCCCCTGCCACCTTGGCTTCGAGCGTGCGGTCATTGTCCGAGGTGACGGTGACATTGTTCGCCTGGATACCGCGGGAAGCGCCGATCAGAGCGGATACATCGCTTCCGTCATTCCAGGTAGCGACCGTTCCCTGTCCGGAAACACCGCCCGAAACCGATGCGCCCGTGATGATCTGATCCATCTTGTGCGCGGCTTTCGATTTGACTGCCAGATCTTTGCCGGCTGCGATCTTCGCATCGCTGTCAATGAGCGCCTTGGTCTGCGTATCCGTATTCACGACGCTGACCGAAGCCCCGGCGCTGGCGAACGCACTGCCGGTGATGCTGCTCATGTAGTTCTTCATGTTCAGGGTGTCTGCGGCATCGACAGATACATTGCCATCTGCGGTGATGGTGGTTTTCTTGCCGATCTTGGCGAGCGTACCCTTTTCTTCGGTGGTCGGTGCCTGGCTTTCGTAAGTCGTACCGAGTTTCTTCTTGACATCGGAAAGCGCACCGGTCTTGCCGTCATACGCTTTCATCGCGTCTCCGGTCTGGGACTGGTTCACCTGTCCATTGACCCAGGTCGTGAGATCTTCGTCCTGTCCTTTTGCGTTCTTTCCGGTGAGGATGCCGTCTTTGTCATCAAAGGACGCGCTGCCGATGCTGTAGACGGAAATACTGCCGGAGAGACCGACCGCACCGATCGAAGCGGCATACGCATGAGAGTTCAGGGTCACTTCATCTTTCGCAGAGGCAGACACATCGCCCTTGGTGTCGATGGTGTTGCTGTCACCGATGTAGGCATTGGTCTGTGTCTTGATGTTTGCCACATCCACTGCCGCACCGCCGGAAGCGCCGCCGCTTGCGGCTGCGCCGCCTACAGCACTGGTCATCTTGAGGTTGTGATCCGCCTTGACAGAAATATCTCCGCCATAACGACCAGACGCCTTATTCGCCTGGTTGATCTGTACGCCAGTATCGGTATACGCCTTTGTGCTGGCGGACAGGTTCATCACATTGACCGCCCCTGCCAGTCCGGAATACGTACCGCCTGCCACCTGTACAGTGACATTATCAATATCTTCCGTGTTCTTTGCCGAGATAGCGACCTGCCCTTTGGAGTCCAGTTTCGCCTTCTGATCAGCATAGGCGGTGGTATTCTTCTTGAGATTCGTCACACCGACAGCGACGCCGGCACCGCCGCCGGAGATGCCGATCGCTGCCCCGCCGTTGCCGCCATGCAGTTTGGTGGTATCAGTGGCGGTGATGGAAATGCCATCGCCTGCTTCGTCTGCCGAGAGGGCAGAGCTCTTGCCGGTGTACGCTTTCGTTTCCGTATCGATGATATTTACAGCTGCATTGCCGGACACGCCGACCGTTCCGCCGACGCCCCCTGCGACGGTCGCATAGGTGAGATCGGTCGTATGGTCTGCGGAGATCTTCACCTGATTTCCGCCGGAAATTACAGCGCTGTCATCCGCATAGGCTTTCGTTACGGCATTGAGGGATACGGTCGCATTGGAAATACCCATGCCCACGGTTCCGCCACCGCCGACGCTGCCTGCGGCTGCGCCCTGTGTGAAAGTGGAATTGGCGAGAATCTCCGCGCCCTCCTTGACGGTAACTTTCGCATTCTTTCCGACATGTGCATCGGTTTCCTGGTTCACGAAGGTTTCCGATGCCGCTCCGGCAAGACCTGCCGTACCGCCCACACCGAGACCGGCAGCACTGGTCACGCTGCTGCTGGTGTTTTCTGCTTTCACGGTGAGGCTGCTGCCTGTCACTTTCGCATCGTCACCCACGATCGCACTGGCTTTTTTGTTCACCACTTCGACCGCTGCGGTGAGACCGACACCGGTATTTCCGCTGGCAGCACCACTGCCTGCGATGGTGTTCAGTTTCGTTTCATCCTTGGCGGTGACAGAGACAACACCGGCATCCGTCACTTCACTCTGCTGCCCGATATACGCTTTCGTATCGGTCGAGACGGAGTGTGCGCCAGCTGCCCCTGCCCCTGCGAAAGTACCGGCTCCGCCGGCGAGGGTCGCTGCGACAGAGGTCAGGTGTTCTTTCGAGTCCGCATTCACGGTGACGGAGGACGCATTTTTCAGGGACGCACCGTCAGCGATGCCTGCATAGGTGTGACCGTTATAGGTCTGGACATCGACAGCTGCGCCGACACCGCTTCCGGCAGAGAGGGACACGCCGCCCGCAAGACCGAAGAGCTTCGCGGTGCTTGTCGCAGCTACCTGAGCCGCCTTCTGCCCCGCATCGTACTTGCCCTTGCCGATGGTTGCATCGGTGGTCTGGTCGATGACATTCACCGTGACAGAGCCGGAGCCGGCGAACTGTGAGGTGCCGCCGGCGAAGCCGACAGCGACGGTCTTGGCGGTCTCACTTTCGGAAGCGTCACCGTTGTAGGCATTGTCTGCTTTGACGGTGATGCCGTCCGCAGTGATGATATGATTCTTTTCCTTATCGCCTGTAAGGCTGGCGTTGACTTCCGACTGGTTCACCATGACAGCAATGGATGCGCCCGCGGAGTTGCCGCCGGCGGCCGCACTGCCGACGCCGAGTGTCGCATTGCTTCCATTCTTCGCCAGGACGGAGAGCGCCCCTGTCTTCATGTCGTTCGCATTGGAAATATGGGCATCAGTCTTTGTATGAATCCAGTTGCCGCTCGCCGCGAAGGCCGCCGCGAGTTTACCGGAAGCTGCCCCGGCTGCCACGATGGACTGGATCTGGCTGGTCTCATCCGCGGTGACGGAGAGGGTGCCGCCGCTGTTCACGATGGTGTTTTCGAGCGAAGAGGTGGTTTCCCCTTTGATGAGGTTGGCTGCGATGGAAGCGCCCACGGCCGCTCCGTTTCCGCCGCCGGATACCGCTACGGCACCGGTATAGGAATCAATCGTGCCTTGGTCTTTGGCAGAGATGGTCGTCGCCTTGTCTGCCTTCAGGCTGCCGCCTTTGACGTGCGCATCGGTGGTGTTGTCCACCCAGTTCAGGCTGATCTGGCCTGCGACGGCACTGCCTTTGGACGCGCCGCTGCCGCTCGCTGCGATGTTTGTGATCTTCGCTGCATTGTCTGCTTCGACGGTCAGCGAGGTATCGTCTTCACTGCCTGTGAGGTTGAGGGTCGCATCTTCGGCATAGGCTTCATTCTTGTCCGTGATGGCATTGTACATGAAGCTGCCGGCGATCGCCTGGCTGTTCTGCGAAAGCCCGAGGGCAATCGCACCCGCACCCGTCGTGATCTGGCTGTCATTGCCCGAACGGATCGCGAGCGAATCCGCACTGACATGGCTGCCCTCTGTGTAGGCTTTGGCGGTATCGGTGATGCGGTTCACGGAAACATTCGCTGCCGCTGCGAAACCGCCTTTGGCTTTGCCGACATTCTCACCCATGGAGGCATCTTTCCCTGCGATGGTGTCCAGTGCGGAGTCGCCTTCCTGGATCTCTTTCTTATCTTTGTCCGACTTGCCTGCGTTCAGCAGTTTTTCTGCCAGTTCGCCGATCGAAGAGGTGCTCTTGCCGTCCGCACCTTCCTGTGCTTTCAGACCGGTACTACCTGCGCCGTTCGCCTCGGTGCTATCCATGGTGACACCGCCGGCTGCAGACATGGCGTAGATCGCGCCGGTGTTCTTGGCGGTGACGGAGACGTCTTTCGTAGAAGTGACCTTCCCCTGGAGCGATGCTTCTGTCTGGCGGTCGATGTGGTTGTATGCGACGGTGGCGCCGATGCCTGCCTGTCCGGAGACAGCGATCGCACCGCCGATGTTGATGGTCTTGCTATTGTCTTCAGCGTTGACGCTGACATCACCGTCTGCATTGATGGTCGCTTTGCCGACCGTGGCTTTGGTGGTGTTCTCTAGGCGGTTCACATTCACCGTCCCGTCAATGGCTACAGTCTGCCCCTTGCCGCCGGCACCTGCGATGGAAAGGTTCGAGCCTTTGTTTTCTGCTGTAACGCTGACTTCCTTCGCCTTCGTCACAGTCACGCCATCTTCCACGGTGGCTTCGGCGGTATTCTTCTGATGCACAGTGAGGGCTGCGCCGCCCAATGCGGCTTTCCCGCCGCCGGAGAAAGGACTTCCCCCGATGTCTTCCCAGAAATCGAGGCTCCCCGGCTGGTCGCCGATCGGCGCTTTGATGTCACCGCTGAAATTCACAGTGTGAATGTCATTCTTCGCGCTGACGGCGAGGTCGCCATTGTCGATTTCTACTTTTGTATCCTTCTTCACCGTCGCTTTCGCGGTGTGGTTGTACTCCATGATATTCAGTGCCGCCGCGCCGGAGACCTTCTCGCCCGCGCCGCCCGTCTGTGTCCAGGAATCCGTCAGATACGACAGCTCGAAGCCATTGTTCGGATCAAAAATGGTCTTAAGGTCATCTGCAAGATTCTCGCCGAAGCCTTCGAGATTCGACTGCCAGGGGCGCTTCGTCTCCGCGCTGACATCCACATTTCCTTTGGACTTGATATCGCCCGCCAGCTCGGCTTCTGCCTTGTCATTCTGGTCGACATAGTTCACCGCCGCCGCGATGCCGGCGCTCTTGTCCGCACCCTGGCTGACACCTGCCTTCACCTTCGTCCGCGACAAGGTCTCCGCGTGTACATCGACTGCGCTCGCACCGCTTGCTCCATCATAGCCGCGCACTTCGCCCGCAAGGGATGCCTTTGCACTATTGTCGCTGAAGAGGAAAGTCGTCGCAGCATTGAGCCCAAGGCCGCCGCCCGCGCTCGTCGCCGCGGTCTGGTCAGCCGCGGTCGTCCCGGCATCCGCCGCTTTCTTCTCGGTCGACTGATCGCCCCAGAGCTTCTTGATGCCCGCCATGAGCTGGTTTCCCTTGCCCTTGGTCGTCGCTACGTCCACGATGTCGTGGATGGGATCCGAGCTGGTGCCGTCATCGCTTTCGCTCTCGCTCGTGATGTGGAGCGTATCGGGGTCATACTTTCCATCTTCGTCCGATACCGTATTCTCCGCGCTGACACTGACCTTGCCATTTGCATAGACTTTGCCCTGCACATCGGCCGTTGCCTTCGTCTCGGACTGGATGACGCCGACCGCAAGGCCCAGCGTGCCGTCGCCGCTGCTGTTCTCGACCTCGACGGAGAGATTTCTCTCTGCCTTCGCCGATACGTCTACATTTTCTTTCGCCTTCAGCGTCGCATCTTTCGCTACAGTGACGGATGCATCTGTCTTCGCTTCCGCCCAGCCAAGGTCGATCGCGATCGGAAGATCTTCCGCGCTGCCCTGCCGCTGGAGATCGATGGCGTTACTGCCTTCCGCAGAAATCGCGAGATCCTTCCCTGCCGTGAGCCCACTTGTCCCCTGGATTTCTACTTTCGAGGAAACGTCCGCGATGCCGACATTGATCCCGACGCCGAGAGCGCCGCCCGTCTCACTGCCGATTTCCGACTCTGCCTTCGAGGAAATCGCAAGATCCTTCGCTGCCGTGAGCGTCGAATCCTTGACCGTCACGCGAGAGTCTGCGCCCGTCTTCACAACAGACGCCAGACTTCCCACCTGTTCATCAAAGGTCGCATGGAGCAGTCCGAGGATGCCATCTTCTTCTGCGCCTGTCTTGTACGCATCCGCCGAGCCGACCTTGCCGCTGACTTTTGTCTCCGCGGAAATCGCTACATTCTGCCCTTGGATGGTGGCATTCGAAATCTCGACAGAAGCATCCGCCTTACTGCCCATGAGATTTCCGCCATTCCGTTCTGCGCTGGCGATGACCGACGTGTCACCGCCTGCCGCGTCAATGTATGCCTGGTTGATGACGATCGCACCCTTCGTCTCGAAAGGTGTTGCCACAGAAGATGCGCCGACTGCTGCGAGCGCAATGTCACCATGACCCAGAGCCGTCGCGACCGTCGCCGATGGTGAGACATTCACCAGCTGATTTCTATAGGTATCTGCTGCCTTCTTGTCAGCGTAAGTGTCCGCGTTATTCCTATGCGTGCGGATTTCAATTTCACCGTCCTTGACATTCAGGCTGCCCGCGCCGAGAACGACATCGCCCTGGGCATAGACTTTCCCCTGAAGCGTGATGTCACTGCCGCCGGCGACTGCTTTCGCCTGCGACGCAGCGGACTGCGCCAAATGCTTCTCCATCCCCCCATTGTACAGCGCTTCGCCATACGCCGCATTCGTCCCTAGCGTCAGCCGTCCCACGTTGAATACACCGTTCGCGCCGACAGCGATGCCGGCATCGGAGAAGAAATACACGTCCCCGCCGATCTTGTTGTCTTTGATCGCATTCACGACACCGTCGATTTCGATGCGGTTCTGGACAAGGTTGATCTGGCGATCGACCTTGCCGAGCTGGAGATTCGCCACGTCCTTCTGTCCGATACCGAAATCCGTGAACTTGTTCAGGGCACTGCCATTGTTGACCTGCTGGTTCGTGATGTCATACTGTATGCCGCCGCCTGCGAGCTGAGTCTTATTCACCTTACCAGTGTGCGCCGGATCCGCTACCGTCACGTCCGCATAGATGAAATTGCAAGCCGCGCCCCAGCCTGCGATGGCAAGGAGCAGTGCCGTCCCTGCGCGGGAAAGGATGTTCCCCCCCCCGGCGCGTACTCTTCTTGCCCTGATGGGTCTTCACCAGCTCCGAAGCGACCACATAGCAGCCGCGCGTCGCGTTCCATACTACTTTGTATATTTTGTTCATAAGACGGTCCTCCTTTGGGTGAGAAGATCATGGAAATAGGTTGATGGGTTCAGGGTTAGCCCGTAGGACGTGCTGCCCTTTGATTCCATTTGAAAGCTTCGTACTCTCTAGTTAGGAGTGAGGAGTGAGGAGTGGTGGTGCGGCGCATAAAAATATGGAAGCGCCGCGAAGCATAAATAGGGCGATGCCTGAAGGTTTCCCGATTGAGCTTTCCAAACATCGTCCGCCTGAACGCGAATGACAAAGATCCCTCAACTGCGTAATGCTATTAATAAGTTAAGCGGCAGAACGTTCTTGGCTCCCCATCGGGGGAGCTGCCCGAAGGGC
>OLXE01000892.1_pt1 | contig 15409 bp, 10 predicted proteins | sample 1644571 | NCBI WGS metagenome assembly OLXE01 (sample SAMEA103958161, study PRJEB25191) | human gut metagenome | biome: human-associated habitat [ENVO:00009003]; feature: intestine environment [ENVO:2100002]; material: feces | place: Germany | collected 2013/2015
CGGCCAGGTCAGCAAAAGTATGGGGCAGGGAAGTGAATGTCAGACGGTTGTCTCGGCATTCTCCGCTGGTTCCGTTGGTTCTGCCTGTACAGCGGGGGCAGCGGCTGCCGGTTCATCGGATTTCTGGCTGCCGGGGTTCAGCAGGTACCAGGCCAGACAGGGCACCTCGGTGCCGTCAAAGCGGTGCAGAACGGTATCGTGGTCATAATGGAAGCCGGTCTTGGCCAACACGCGGCTGCTTGCCACATTCTGGCTGGCGTGGAACCCGGCCAGCCAGGGCGCACCTACCATGCCAAACCAGTAATCGCGCACGGCAGCGGCGGCTTCGGTGGCATAGCCCTGGTTCCACCACTTTTTGCCCAAGGTGTAACCGATCTCATACATGCCGCCCAGCAGCTCGGTTTTCACGTTTTTCCAGGCATAGGGCTTTTCACGCTCACAGGATTCGGCGGGGGCAATGCTGATGCTGCCCATCAGCACACCGGTCACTTTATCGCAGATGCCCCAATCATAAAAATCCGGGCGGTCATATTGTTTGACGATCTCGTTCAGATATGCCATCGTTACCACCCAGTCACGGTGGGGCTCCCAGCGCAGGTAGCGGGTCACTTCCGGGTCATTGGCCCAGTTGCCAAACATCATTTCGCAGTCGTCGGTTGTCATACGACGCAGGACCAGCCGCTCGGTGGTCAACTCTTGTGTGCCGCAATGCTTCATCTTGATATACAACCTTTCCTTTGCAGTAGTTATGCTTGGCTGTGCAGCAGATACCGCCGCACAAAGCCCATAGAGATCTGCCACAGCTTGTACAGCTGGGCACGGTAAATGTTACAGTAAATAAACAGGATTGCTGCAGTTAAAACAAACTTGATGATAAAATTGTGGGCGAACACCACGCCGATCACGGCCACACCCACCGCCAGCAAAAAGCCGCAGATCGTCCGGCTGAAGCTGGGGATGGTGCGGTAGTAATACTGCCCGGTCACAGTGCGGTACAAAAACATCGTTGCATTGGCCGCTACCAGGCCGACCGCGGCACCCATTACGCCAAAACGCGGCACCAGCACGGCGCACACGGCAATGTTGGCCGCAACGCCCACGGCGGTTCCAATCGTATCCTGGAACGGCTTGCGGGCAATGGTGTTGCCGTACACCGTGCCTTCGCACAGGATGGAAAACACCACGGCCAGCATCATCAGCGGAAAGTAGGGCAGGCAGGCCGATTTGGCCGGGAAGATGATGAAGATGATATCCTCAAACATGACCAGCAGACAGAAAAAGCCGAAGATCAGCAGGTTCAGCAGATCATGGATGCGGCCAATGCGCTCCTGCTCGGAGCGGTAATGCGCGTAGACATAGGGGCCCCAGTAGGTGGAAAAACCGGCCTGAATGGTGGTGACAAGCTGGGCCAGGGTGTAGGCGAAATCAAACGAACCCTGCTCCGCCGCGGGGGCGTAATTGCCTAAAAAAGAAAGGCAGATGGCGCGGTACAGCGGGATCAGGATGGCCGCAGGTGCCAACACAATGCCGTAAGGCAGTGCCGCCCGGTAAATGTGGGCATAGGGGCGCAGGCCGCGCACAGGGGCCTCTTTCGTTTGACCTTTAGAAGCCCGCCGCCAATAGAACACTGCGACCCCCGCAAAGCTGCACACCGCACCCAGCACAAAAGCGCGGGCGTCCTGGGTAACAAAGCCGGGCAGCAGGTAGATCAGGTTCAGGCAGGCCTGCATCCACAGCGTTTCGGTGGTGTAGGCGCGCACACTGTTTTCCAGCCGGAGCAGCACGTTGAGGTAACGCACCAGCATGTACAGAGCAGCGTTCAGGAACAAAAACGGCACCAGCCCGGCACCGTTGGCCCCAAGGCCAAAGGCCGCCGCCAGCGGCTTGGCGAAAAAGATGCTGCCGATGCCGCCCGCCAGCAGCATGACCAGCACCGAAAGCCGGGTACACGCGGCAAACATGCTGCGCCCGGTGGAACCGGCAGGCGGTTCGTGGTAAAAGCGCAGCAGGCTTTGGTCCAGCCCAAGCATGCCCACGTTCATCAGCGACATGGTGTATGCCATGAAGGAGGCAGGAACGGCGTAGCTTTCGGCGGGCAGGACGCCCTTGATGATAAGCGCTGCGCCGGAAATGCCAAAGCCAAGGTAGGTGGCAATGGAGTATTTCATCACATTTCCGGCAAAGCTTTCAGTTCTTTTCGGTTCAGACATGGCAGGCTCCCATTTGCAGCGGGCGCACCGCAGCGCGCCGGAAAAACAACTTTATTTTACATATGGCCGGATGCGCGCTTCCATGCGCTGGATCTCCTCCGGCGGGATATAGGCTTTGTCCACATAACCGTAAATGCGCTGGGCAAAGTTGGCCAGCGGCGGGCAGAAGGCAAACACCCGTTTGGGTTCCCACTTGTGGCGGTACAGCATGTGTACCCCCGCCAGTGCGCAGAACTTGAGCAGGTTGAAGTGCGGCGTAAAGCCGGGCCCCATCGGTTCATCCCGCGGAGGATTTTTGTACACTTCCTCCAGCAGGTCGGCCATCCGCTTGTAGGCCGGGGCAGGGGAGGGGTCAAAATAGCCCTCAATCACATCCCGTGCAATGGGGAACGGCGGGTTCGGCTGCGCCATGGCAGCGGCAAACTCCGGGTAGCTAGTCACATAGTGAGCATCCTTGTAGATGACGGGGTCATACTCGTGCTCGATGGGCACCGGGCGCAGGATATGGCAGCTTTTGCCCGCCATGTATACTTCGGCCACAGCAGTGCTCATCCAGATGGAGATGGAATCCGCCGCCACAATCCACTGCTTGACGGAATCCGCAAAAATCACATGGAAGTTGGGGCGTTTGGCGGCCAGCTCGTCCAGGGCTTTGCATTTCCATTCGCTGGGGTGGCGGCGGTATACCAGTTCCACCTCCGGGTGGTTACCCAGGTAGCGGTCAAACCAGGCCAGCGTTTTTTCCATCGAAACGCGGTTGGTGCGGGCAAAGCCGGAAAAATCCGTTCCCGCCATTTTGGAAAGCTCGGCCACTTCCTGGTCGGTCATGCTGGCATAGCCAAAGCTGGAAATGTACAGGTGCAGCTGTTTGGCGGGGTCAAGGCCGAATTCCTTGCACAGGGTTTCCTTATCCTTAAAGTAGCCCTTGAACTCCGACCGCAGAAAGTCCATCATCACAGCGCCGGTCACGGGGGTGTTCTTGGCATCCATGCCATGGGCCTGTAACCGCTGGGCAGTGCGCTGGCCCCAGCAAGTCTGCACGCAGCGCTTGGCGTTGCCGTTCATGTTGAACCAATCGCCCTCCTCCTGCGTGTCGGAGAGCATCTGCTCCCAGTGCAGGTTGACGATCTTGTTGCATCTGCCAATGTTGTTGTACACATGGCTGTTGATGGCTTCGTTGTCATACATGCAGCTGGCAACCAGAACTTCCGGCTTGTCTTTGCCAAACAGGCGCAGATCTTTGGCATCCAGCAGCTGACGGATGCGCACGGTGTAGCCGCGGCGCTCCAGCTCCAATTTGAGCAAAAGATCGCTCTCATATTCCCGAACGGTGTGTTCGTACAAAATCAAAAAGTCCAGTGCCACAGGGGACCTCCTTTTTGGGGTGGGGCAGCATCAGCGCTGCATATCATCAAACAGTTCGGCTGTCCAGTCCGGCAGGCCGTATTTTTCGTCCAGGTGGAACCCGTCAAAAAACTGGGTGTCATCATCGGTAATGCAGCTGGGGCCCCATTCGTAATTCAGCACGGCAAAATTCTGCTTTTCCAACAGCGGCAGAACTTCGTCCTGCATCACGGCGGTAATGCCAAAGGCATCGCATACCTCGGTGCGCACATTGGCGGCCATGGGGGGCAGCACAATGGTCAGCTCCACGCCGCGGTCTGCGCAGCGCTGGGCCATAGCCAAAAACTCCGCCAGCTCGGTTTCGTTCAGTGTCCAGTTCTGGCAGCGGGTGGTGATCAGCGCCGGGTACTCATACAGCTTTTTGTGCAGCGGAATCGTGTTCCCGGCATCATCCAGGTAATCCGCCGCGGCCCAGTCGCCGGATTCAATGGTGTCCGGCGTGCCCTTTACGGTGTCCATAAACACGGTCAGGGCGTTCACGTTGTATTCCAGGTTTAGACAGTAGGCCAGCGGGTTGCGCAGGGTAGCTTCCAGCGCCGAAAAACGGTCGGTGTTATAGCTGCTGTTTAAGGTGTAGAACGAAAGCTCAAACAGAATGCGGTCCACCTGGTTGCCGGAATCCAGCACATAGTTGGCAAGGTCCACACATTCCTTCAGGGAAGCACCGCCAAAGGCCAGGTTCTGCCAGCTTTGCCCGGTCAGGGAATCCACAAGGTCCATATCAAAGTGGGCCAGGCGGCTGTCCCCGATGATCAGGTTGGTGCCGGGGCTCTGCTCATAGGCGCGCACACGGGCCACCGGCTGGCTGGAAGAGGCTGTTTTTTTGATGCCAAAATAATTGTTTGGCTCAAACGCCACAAAAAAGGCAAACCACAGATAGACCGGCACGAACAGCAGCGCCAATTTTTTGATGATATGCTTCACGCCGGAAATCTCCTTTTTTCCATAAGATTAAAACCCTGCATAGGGGCCGAACGCGTTGGCGTTAAAGCCGCCGCTCTGCATGATGTACCCCACCAGGATAAAAACGATCAAAACAATATACAGCGCATTGCGGTGCTTGGCGCTTGCCAGGGCAACCTCAGCCGGTTTGTTTTTGCAGGCAAAATTGCGCCGGTGATCCAGCCAGATGCCAAGCGCCAGCGCCAGCGCAGCGAACGCCCAATAAGCCGCTACCATAATGGTATTGGCGTAAAAGCCGGTATACGCTGTGCTGTACAGCTCCCCGGCAAAGCGGGCGGGGGACCAGCTGTTCATCAGGCAGCGGCCCAGGTAGACGAAAGCATCGCCAACGCCCAGGTTTTCGGCCATGCCGGAAAGGTTGCCGGACCCCACGCGGAAGAACACCATGCTGATGGTCCACAAAACAAACACCACAACCCGCTTGCCCCACAGCACACGGGCCGGGGTGCCGCGCTTTTTTGGTTTGCCAAAGCGGCGGTGCAGCAGCTCTTCGCCCACGCGGTAAACCGCCTGCAGCAGACCCCAGATGATGAATGGCGCGGTGCTGCCGTGCCAGAAGCCGGAAGCAAAGAACACGCAGAACACGCACAGCTCGGTGGGCAGGCGGCCAAAGCGGCCAAGATCTGCCCAGGCCAGCGGCATAAAGAGATAATCCTGCAGCCAGGAAGAAAACGAGATGTGCCAGCGGCTCCAGAAGCCGGAAAAGTTGGTGGCGTAAAACGGGGTCTTAAAGTTTTCCGGCAGGTCCAGCCCCAGCACAAGGCCGGTGGCACGGGAAATCTCGGAATAGCCGGAAAAGCTGAAATACAGATAAAAAGTGTACATCACCGCGGTCAAAATCAGCATGGGGGCGCTGTAATCCGCATAGTGGGGGAAAACCGTATCCACCACCATGTTCAGCACATCCGCCACGGCAATGTATTTGAACAGCCCCAGCGCATATAGCCGCAAAGCGCGCACCGTGCGGGTGGCATCAAAGCGGTGCTCGGCGCTCAACTGCGGCAGCAGCGCACCGGCGCGGCAGATGGGCCCCTGCGTGACGGTGGCAAAAAAGTTGAGGAACAGCGCCAGCCGGATAAAGCTGGTTTCCACCTCGCAGTCGCCGCGGGTGGCGTCGATCAGGTAGGCGATTGCGGCAAAACTGGTAAAGCTGATGCCCAGCGGCATGGCCACCGCGCGCCAGCCGTGCAGCACCCCGCCCAACAGGCCGTTATACTTAAAAAAGGCCAGAATGCCCAGCATACCGATCACGCCAAAGCGCAAAAAGGCGGTTTTGTGTGCGCCGCCCCGCCAGGCAAGGCCGCGGCCGCACAGGTAGGTGAACACCGCCAGTGCAATGGTGGCCGGCAGCATGGCCGGCATGGCCAGCGCATAAAACACCCACGAAGCTCCCAGCAGAAACACCGGCTGCATGCGCACCGGCAAATGCAGGTAAACGGCAGCCACAACCACCAAAAATGCACAGTATTGCAGGCTTTGCAGCCCCATGAGCGCAACCTCCAGACCTAATAGGAGCGGTACCGCACAACGCGCGGCGTGCCGCAAAAAATCCACAGGCAGCAAGGATAAAATAAGACCGCCTGCACCCGCAATATGGCAAAATGGCGCAATATCACAGATTAACTAAACTATTATACCTGTTTTGCCTACTAATGTAAAGTGGGCCGCCTGGCAGGGACAAAATACGCACGAAAAAACGTAAAGGCAATACCGCATAATTCTAAGTGCCGATACGGCGAGCGAGGTACGGCAGATGCTAAGCCAAAAGCGCAGATAATACTGGATGCTGCAAAGGTGAGCGCCGCCAGTGGCGGAAACAGCGAACCGAAGCAGGGGCAGCGGTCGCAGAGTGCGAGGGGCTTTTGCCCCCGAAGCACGATGCGGGTACCGCAACCCGACATTATCGAGCATTTTGGCAACGCAGATGCCGTGCCGCAGCTGCCGGAGCGGTGCTTAAGCCGCAAGGCGGGAATTGTGCGGTGTTGCCTAAAGAATACTGTTTGCACAGCGGCAACAAAAGCGGCGTTAAAATGTGATAACAAAGAGCAAAATGCGGAATAAAAAGCAAGCCTACTAGGTGTGATAAGTTTCCTGGAACGGTTGCACTGAATACGTGAAAATGATATACTATCATAGTAATAAAAAATAGGCTGGGTGTGTACCAAACTGTCCGGCGGTTGAAATGCTGGTGGGACGGACAGTTTTTGCGGGACTGCAAGCAGGGTTCCGCTGCAGGCTTACGGGAGTGAAAAATATGAAAGTTGTAATTCTTGCCGGCGGCTATGGCACGCGCATTTCGGAAGAAAGCAAGTTCAAGCCGAAACCGATGATCGAAATCGGCGGTATGCCCATTTTGTGGCATATCATGAAAGAGTATTCTTACTATGGCTTCAATGATTTTGTGATCTGCGCCGGGTACAAGCAGCATATGATCAAGGAGTGGTTTGCGGATTATTTCCTGCATACCAGCGATGTGACCTTTGACTTCACCCAGGGCAACGAGATGATCGTGCATGACCAGCACGCCGAGCCGTGGCGCGTGACGGTGGTGGATACCGGCCTGAACACGATGACGGGCGGCCGCATCAAGCGGGTGCAGAAATATATCGGCAACGAAACCTTTATGATGACCTATGGTGATGGCGTCTGCGATGTGAACATTGCCGAACTGGTCAAGTTCCATAAGCAGCACGGCAAGCTGGCAACCCTGACCGCCGTGGTGCAGGAACAGCAGAAAGGCGTGCTGGATATCGGCCAGGACAATTCGGTTCAGGCGTTCCGTGAAAAAAGCGTCAACGATGGGGCTATCATCAATGCGGGCTATATGGTGCTGGAACCGGAAGTGTTTGATACCATCAGTGGCGATGATACCATTTTTGAGCAGGCCCCGCTGCGCGAGCTGGCAGCCAAAGGCCAGCTGATGAGCTATGTGCACCGCGGATTCTGGCAGTGCATGGATACCGAGCGCGAAAAAAGTATGCTGGAAAAAATGTGGGCGTCCGGCTGTGCGCCCTGGGAAGTGTGGAACCAACAATGAACTTGGAATTTTACCGCGGCAAACGCGTGTTTGTAACCGGGCATACCGGTTTTAAAGGCAGCTGGATCTGCCGCATGCTGGTGGGTGCCGGTGCAGTGGTAACGGGCTACAGTTTGCAGCCGCCCACAACCCCCAACCTCTTCTCTCTGGCAGGGCTGGAAGGCAAAATGACCAGCGTGATCGGTGATATCCGCGATTTTGCCAGCCTGAAAGCGGCCTTTGATGCCGCTCGGCCGGAAATTGTGCTGCACCTGGCGGCTCAGCCCATTGTGCGGGACAGCTACAAGGACCCGTGCTATACCTATGAAACCAATGTGATGGGCACCGTGAACCTGTTGGAATGTGTGCGTACCGCCCAAACTCCGCCGCGCTCTGTGCTGAACGTAACAACGGATAAGGTGTACCAGAATAATGAATGGTGCTGGGGCTACCGCGAAAACGAACCGTTGGACGGCTTCGACCCCTACTCCAACAGCAAAAGCTGCTCGGAGCTGGTGACCCACAGCTATAAAAACAGCTTTTTTGCGGATGGCAGCGTGGCCATCTCCACTGCCCGCGCAGGTAATGTGATTGGCGGCGGCGATTTTGCCAATGACCGCATCATCCCGGACTGCGTGCGCGCGATGGCAAAAGGGGAGAGCATCGGTGTGCGCAACCCGTATTCCACCCGCCCATACCAGCATGTGCTGGAACCGCTGGCGGCGTACCTGCTGATCGCCCAGCGCCAGTATGAGGATAACCGGTACGCCGGCTATTATAATGTCGGCCCGGATGACTGCGACTGTGTGACGACCGGCACCCTGGTAGACCTGTTCTGCCAGGCGTGGGGCGATGGTGCTGCATGGGAAAACCGCGCTGAGGCAAACGCCCCGCATGAAGCAAACTTTTTGAAGCTGGATTGCAGCAAATTGAAATCCACCTTCGGCTGGAAACCGCGCTGGCATATGGCGGAATGTATGCAAAAGACCGTTGCGTTCAGCAAGGTATGGCTTTCCGGCGGGGATATCCCGGCGGAGATGGACAAAGAAATCAAAGAATTTTTGAGTGAGTAAGGGAGCAGACGATGGCAAATTGGAGCAATGAGGCCGAAGCCCGCGAGCAGATCAAGGCGCTGGTGGCAGAATATTACCATGACTTTAAGGAGAAAAAGACGGATTTCAAGCCCGGCGACCGCGTTACTTATGCATCCCGCGTGTTTGATGAAAAAGAAATGTGCGCCCTGACCGATGCAACGCTGGATTTCTGGCTGACCACCGGCCGCTTTGCGGATGAATTTGAAAAAGAGTTTGCCAAGTGGATCGGCGTAAAGTTCGCCAACCTGGTCAACTCCGGCTCCTCCGCCAACCTGATTGCCTTTATGGCACTCACCGCCCCGGAACTGGGCGACCGCCAGATCAAAAAGGGCGATGAGGTCATCACTGTGGCATGCGGGTTCCCCACCACTGTCACCCCGGCGCTGCAGTATGGCGCTGTGCCGGTGTTTGTGGATGTGACCGTGCCGCAGTACAACATTGATGTGACCAAGCTGGAAGCCGCTCTTTCCCCCAAGACCAAGGCAGTCATGATCGCCCATACCCTGGGCAACCCGTTTGACCTGTCCGCCGTCAAAGCCTTCTGCGATGCTCATAACCTCTGGCTGGTGGAGGATAACTGCGATGCCCTGGGCACCCAGTACACCATCAACGGCGAAACCCGCTTTACCGGAACCTGGGGCGATATCGGCACCTCCAGCTTCTACCCGCCGCACCACATGACGATGGGCGAGGGCGGCTGCGTGTATACAAACAGCCCGCTGCTGAACCGCCTGATCAAGAGCTACCGCGACTGGGGCCGCGACTGCATCTGCCCGTCCGGCCATGATAACTTCTGCGGCCACCGCTTTGACGGTCAGTATGGCGAACTGCCCGCAGGCTATGACCACAAGTACGTTTACAGCCACTTTGGCTATAACCTGAAAGTGACCGATATGCAGGCCGCCATCGGCTGCGAACAGCTGAAAAAGTTCCCCAGCTTTATCGAGCGCCGCCGCCATAACTGGGACCGCCTGCGCGCAGCCCTGGAACCGGCCGCCGATAAGCTGATCCTGCCGGAACCGGCCGCCAACAGCCGCCCGTCCTGGTTTGGCTTCTTGATTTCGGTCAAGCCGGAATCCGGCCTGGACCGCAACGCCGTGACCCGCTATATTGAGGACCACAATGTCCAGACCCGCCTGTTGTTCAGCGGCAACCTGATCAAGCACCCCTGCTTTGACCAGATCCGCGGCACCGACGCCTACCGCGTGGCAGGGGAGCTGACCAACACTGACTTTATCATGAACAACACCTTCTGGGTCGGCGTGTACCCCGGCATGACCGATGAGATGATCGACTATATGGCAAAGATCATTATTGAAGCGGTGAACCAGTAAAATGCGCTGATAAGATGAATCAATAAGAAAAAGCAAAGCCGGGCTGATAAGAAAAAATGGCTGCTGCACTGCGGTAAATTATCAATACAGGCTTTGCTTTTTGATTGCTTATAAAGAATAATAAAGGAACGGGATCCATGCAGAAATTGTTGGCGCTGTTGGGAGCAAAAAGCAAAAAGGAATTTGTTGCACTGCTTGCACAGTTTATCAAGTTTGGCCTTGTTGGCGTAAGCAACACGGCGGTATCAATGGCGGTGTATTATATCTTTTTGTGGATCAGCCCAGACCTGTATATGGTAGGCAGCGTTCTGGGAACAATTCTGAGCATTGCCAATGCCTTTTTTTGGAACGATAAGTTTGTGTTTACCGGGAATGCAAACGATTGGCGCAGTAAACTGAAACGCCTTGGAAAAACATATGTCAGCTACGGCGGCACGTCGATCCTTTCTAATGTTTTGCTTTGGATAGAGGTTACGTTCTTCAGCGTAAGCAAAACGATTGCGCCGATTGTAAATTTGCTGGTCACGATTCCGCTGAATTTTATCATCAACAAGTTGTGGACATTTAAGGAAAGATAAACGACAAAATGTTTCCTGTCAACGATGTGGAGCTTATCCGGCACGGAAAAGTGCGGTATCGGGATCCCTAACCATCATCCGACTCAACGAGGTTGGTTGGCGGTGCTTTATTGTTGAAAATAAGACTGCAAAATATATCGGTAAAAAATATGGGAAACCAGGGAATATCTGATACATAACCGGGAACAGAAATAGGGCAAGGCTGTGTATGGACAACATGACAACAAATAACGAAAATAAATCTGGTATCAGCATTGGATTAGATCAGCTGTTGCCGGAAGAGAACAAATCGGTGCAGCTGGGACTGAATTATGGCCAGAATGAATGCAACAGCCAGCGCGTGCTGAAAGAGAATAACGCGAAACGGGGAAAAGGCCTTTTTGGTAAAAAAGGAAGAGGGAGCAATCCGTTCTGGAAAAAAACGGCCAAGCTGTACTGTGTACTCAGCGCAGTGTGTGCCATTGTGGTTATGGTAACGCTGTATGTTACCCATGGTGATTTTCTTTCGTACTTTTTATACCATGATACACTGGATGCCGGCATGGATTTTTTCCATAGCATTGAATATGTTCGTGGACGCCAGCCGTATGCGGTGTTTGACACACTGTATCCGCCCTTGGCAAATTTGTTCTTTTATGCCCTGTTTTTACTGGTGCCTGCTTCGGTATCTGATAACTGGACCTATGACTTTGAGGCGTCAGTTGCCATGCGCGGCACAGAAACTGATTTACGCACAACACAGTCGTGCTTTTTGCTATACGTCTTTTTTGTGGTGCTGGCGGTTCTTTTGCTGGCGGTTTTGCTCCGTGACGTGATGCAAAATGCCCAGTGGGCCAGGGCCAGTACGTTTTTTGCCTTATTCAGCTTTGGTGTGCTTAATGCGGTAGACCGCGGCAATATTATTTTGCTGGCGGCGGGGCTTTCGCTTTTTTTCGTCATGTATCACCGTTCAAAGCGCGCATGGGTGCGGGAACTGGCATTGGTTGCACTGGCAGTAGCAGCCGGACTTAAAATTTATCCCGCATTCTTAGGTGTTATGCTTTTAAGAAACCGGGATTTCAAAGCAGCAATCCGCACGGTGTTTTATGGCATTGCAGCGTTGGTGCTCCCGGTGTTTGCCTTCCAGGAGGGCGTGTACGGCTTGCAGCTTTGGCTGAAGATTTTGTTCTCTTTTGGAAGTAAAAGTAAAACACCTTGGGCAGGCAATGGCATCAACAGCATGTTCGCACATGGGGCGCATCTGGTGGACCTGATTGCCGGAACCAGCAATGCAACGGTATCTTTTTTTGCAGCAGCCTTTGCTGTGGCGGCGGTACTGGTTGTGTGTGCTCTGCTCTGCCGCCAGGAATGGCAGGCGTTGCTGCTGATTACCGTGGCTATGATGTACCAAAGCCAGGGCAACTATATTTACTGCATGGCGCTGATTCCGCTGGCGTATTTTCTTGCACAGGAAAAGGTGATGACACGTCAAAATATATTGCCTTTTGCGGTTTTGATGGTATTTAATCTGCCGCTTCCAATCTTTGAAGAGCGTAACTCTTATATTCGCAACACCATTGTACAGTTGGCAATACTGACAGCTATCATCTGGGGCGTTGTACAGGCAGTAAATTGTGTGTTGGCAGCGCTGAAAACCAAAAAGCCTGAACAATCAAAACTAGATAAAAAAGCTGCACGCAGCACGCTGGTTACTTTCGGCGCTTCACTGGGGGCATTGGCAGTTTCCCTTGCCGTTTTCTATGGCGTGTGGGTGCTGTATAATGCGCCGTCTATTACCATGCAGCTGGGGGATGGCATTTATAACACAGAATATTATACTCCTGAAAACTCCAACAAAGAGCTGCCGTTTTATTGGTGCAAGAAAAGTGCGGAGATCAAACTGGTAAACCCGCAGCTGAATACGGAAAGGTACACCTTTGCCTTTACAGTGGGGGATTATTTCTTTGATATTTCTGACCGCCCCAGCATTACCATTACCTTCGGTGACAGTAGCCAGACCTTTGTGGTCAGCCAGGAAAACATGAAAATCCGCTATACTGCGGATATTCCTTTTGGTGAAAGTACAATCGATATTAGCTACAGCGGCAAGCGGGTCGATGCCCCGCAGGATTCCAGAACTTTGTATTTTGTAATGGTTCAGCCGCAGCTTGAACGGATTAAATAAAAGGAGGACACCCCCAATGAAACAGCGTCTGGCCGATTATGTGGCCGATTTTCTTGCGGCGCACGGCGTTACGGATGTGTTCAGCGTGGTGGGCGGCGGCGCCATGCATCTGAATGATGCACTGGGCCACCACCCGGCGCTGCATGTTACCTATAACCATCACGAGCAGGCAAGTGCCATTGCGGCGGAAGCATATGCCCGTATTGATAACAAAATTGCCGCCCTGTGCGTTACCACCGGCCCCGGCGGCACCAACGCCCTGACCGGTGTGGTGGGCGGCTGGCTGGATTCTATCCCTATGTTTGTAATCTCCGGCCAGGTTCGGTACGATACCACGGCCCGCTATGCCGCGCAGTTTACCGATGGCCTGCCCCTGCGCGCGGTGGGCGACCAGGAATACGATATCACCAAATCTGTTGCCCCCATGACCAAATACGCCACCATGCTGGAAGACCCGAACCAGATCCGCTATGTGCTGGAAAAAGCCTGGCGCCTGGCAACCACCGGCCGCCCCGGCCCGGTGTGGATCGATATCCCGGTCAACTATCAGGGCGGCTACATTGAAACCGACAGCCTGCCCGGCTATGACCCGGCGCAGGACGATGCCCGGCTGCCGCCCCCGGTGGACGATGCCACCGTGCAGATGGTGCTGGAAAAGATCCGCAACGCCAAGCGCCCGGTGTTCCACGCTGGGTACGGCATCCGGCTTTCCGGCGGGTACGCAGCGTTCCGCGCCGTGGCGGAAAAGCTGAACATCCCCATTGTGACCTACTGGAACGCCGTGGACCTGATCGAGGACGAAAACCCGCTTTACTGCGGTCGTGCCGGCAATATGGGCGACCGCCCTGGCAACTGGGCCATCCAGAACGCAGACCTGATTCTGGCTGTGGGCACCCGCATTTCCATCCGCCAGGTGGGCTATAACTGGAAAACCTGGGCCCGCGCGGCGGAAGTCATCATGGTGGATATTGACCGCGCCGAGATGAAAAAGCACACCCTGCATGTGGAGCACCCCGTGTGGGCGGATGCCAAGGACTTTCTGCAAAAGCTGGATGCCGCCGCAGCGCCGCTGACCCCTGTCAGCCAGGCAGCGGACTGGCTGGCAACCTGCCAGCGATGGAAAAAAGATTACCCCGCCGTGCTGCCACGCCAGTGGGAAGAAAACGGCACCACCGCCAATGTGTACGCCTTTGTGCGCTACCTCAGTTCCCGCCTGCCGGAAAACAGCCTGACCGCAGTTTCCAACGGCGCCTGCTGCGTGGTGGGCAATCAGGCGTATGTCATCCAAAAAGGCAGCCGCATGGCCAACAACAGCGCCATTGCCAGCATGGGTTACGGCCTGCCCGCCGCCATTGGCACTTGCATTGCAGGCGGCCGCCGTACCACCATCTGCCTGGAAGGCGATGGCTCTATCATGATGAACCTGCAGGAATTGCAGACCATCCTGACAAATAAGCTGCCGATCAAGATTTTCCTCATCAACAATAACGGCTACCACTCCATCCGCCTGACCCAGAACAACCTGTTCAAAGACCATTGCAAGATCGGCATTGGGCCGGAGAGCGGGGATCTGTCCTTCCCGGAGTTCCGCAAAATTGCCGAAGCGTTCGGCTACCCGTATTCCTGCGCACATTCCAACGCTGAGATGAAACAGGTGGTGGATGCCGCCCTTGCCGCAGAAGGCCCGACTTTCTGCGAGATCTTTACCGATACCCAGCAGGTCTGGGAGCCGAAGAGTGCCACCAAGCGCCTGCCGGACGGCACACTGGTCAGCCCGCCGCTGGAGGACCTGGCACCATTCCTGCCGCGGGAAGAGCTGGAACAGCAGATGTTTATCCCCTTGGTGCCGGAAGGGTAAGAAAATAAAAAATGAAAAAAGCGCGGAATGGCAATATTGAATTGCTGCGGTTTGTATTTTGCGTGGGGGTGGTATTGTTCCATGCGTGGTACGTGCGCAGGGGATATATCGGCGTTGAATTCTTTTTTATCGTAACAGGGTATTTTCTTGCCGAAAAGATATGCCGGTTAAACGCAAGAGAAACAACCTGCCCTTCGCTAGAAAATGCCATGAAAGAAGCGACATGGGATGTGCTCAAGCGTTATCGTTTGATATTTCCATACTTTCTTGTGGCAACCGTTTTGGGGTTTATAGTGCGTGCCTATGCACAACAGTGGGACAGCGCTACAATTCTGTTGAATTTACAGCTGATTCCGGCAGATTTCCTGTATTTACAGAACTTTGGGTTTTCTGTAGCCTCCACAACAGGGGTGCTATGGTATCTTTCCGCAATGACTTTTGCGGTCTGGGTGCTGTATCCGCTGCTGCGCAGGCATTATGGCTTGACTGTGCAGGCGACCCCGGCAGCAATCCTGCTGATACTGGGCGTGATCCTGCAGAACTGTGGTTCACTGGATGCCCCATGTACACTTCTGTTTGGCTGGGTTAATACCGGAATGCTGCGTGCCTTTGCAGGAATTCTGGGAGGGGTAGTAGCAAACAGGGCTGCATCAACTCTGAAAAAAATTGATGTAGGGAAAAAGATGGCCGCGATGATGACAGCCGTGGAATTGGCTGGGTATGCGTGGGTACTTTACCATATATGGTCAATGAATGAGACACGTGCTATGCTGGATGGCATTGTGGTT
>OLXE01000897.1_pt1 | contig 15323 bp, 10 predicted proteins | sample 1644571 | NCBI WGS metagenome assembly OLXE01 (sample SAMEA103958161, study PRJEB25191) | human gut metagenome | biome: human-associated habitat [ENVO:00009003]; feature: intestine environment [ENVO:2100002]; material: feces | place: Germany | collected 2013/2015
TTTTGTGTATATATTTAAAATTAAGTTCTACAAATCCATTAACAGATGTCTTCAACTACTGTAAATCAAAGAGTTAATTTTGCTTCGACTAAGAATCCGCTGGAATACCCGGATTTCCTGGAAGTACAATTGAAGTCATTCAAAGACTTTTTACAACTGGACACCCCACCCGAGAAACGTAAGAACGAGGGACTGTATAAAGTATTTGCTGAAAACTTCCCCATTGCCGATACAAGAAATAATTTTGTTCTTGAGTTTTTGGACTACTATATTGATCCGCCGCGTTATACCATAGACGAATGTATAGAGCGAGGGCTTACTTATAGTGTACCCTTAAAGGCAAAATTAAAATTATACTGTACCGATCCCGACCACGAAGATTTTGATACGGTTATTCAGGATGTGTTCCTGGGCCCTATCCCTTATATGACGGACAAAGCTACGTTCGTCATCAACGGTGCGGAGCGTGTTGTTGTGTCACAGCTTCACCGTTCGCCGGGTGTGTTCTTCGGTCAGAGCGTACATGCCAACGGTACCAAGTTGTACTCAGCCCGTATCATCCCTTTCAAGGGTTCTTGGATTGAGTTTGCTACCGACATCAACAATGTCATGTATGCCTACATCGACCGTAAGAAGAAGTTGCCGGTAACCACATTGCTGAGAGCCATCGGTTTTGAGAATGACAAGGACATTCTTGAAATCTTCAACTTGGCAGAGGATGTGAAGGTGAACAAGACGAATCTCAAGAAGATTGTAGGTCGTAAGTTGGCGGCGCGTGTATTGAAAACATGGATTGAGGATTTTGTAGACGAAGATACCGGTGAAGTTGTTTCCATCGAGCGTAACGAAGTCGTTATCGACCGCGAGACAATAATCGAGCCGGAGCATGTTGACATTATATTAGAGTCAGGTGTTCAGAATATCCTCGTACACAAGGAAGAGCCGAACCAGTCTGACTACTCTATCATATATAACACCCTTCAGAAAGACCCGAGTAACTCGGAGAAGGAAGCAGTGCTTTACATCTACCGCCAGTTGCGTAATGCAGATCCTGCCGATGATGCCAGTGCACGCGAGGTTATCAACAACCTGTTCTTCTCTGAAAAGAGATATGACTTGGGTGATGTAGGCCGTTATCGTATCAACAAGAAGTTGAACCTGACGACCGACATGGACGTTCGCGTCCTCACGAAGGAAGACATTATTGAGATTATCAAATATCTGATCGAGTTGATTAACTCGAAGGCGGATGTCGATGATATTGACCACTTGAGCAACCGTCGCGTACGTACGGTAGGCGAGCAGTTGTCCAACCAGTTCGCTATCGGTCTGGCACGTATGTCACGTACCATCCGCGAGCGCATGAACGTTCGTGACAATGAGGTATTCACTCCGATCGACCTGATCAACGCCAAGACAATATCTTCCGTTATCAACTCGTTCTTCGGAACGAACGCCCTGTCCCAGTTCATGGACCAGACCAACCCGCTTGCCGAGATTACCCACAAGCGCCGTATGTCTGCGCTGGGTCCCGGTGGTTTGTCGCGTGAGCGTGCCGGTTTCGAGGTGCGTGACGTGCACTACACCCACTACGGTCGTCTTTGTCCGATCGAGACTCCTGAAGGTCCTAACATCGGTTTGATTTCTTCACTTTGCGTGTTTGCCAAGATCAACCAGCTTGGTTTCATCGAGACGCCCTACCGCAAGGTGGCCAACGGAAAGGTAGACCTTTCGGACGAAGGTCTGGTTTACCTCACAGCCGAGGAAGAAGAAGAAAAGATTATCGCTCAGGGCAATGCACCGCTGAACGATGACGGAACTTTCGTTCGCGACAGGGTAAAATCCCGTCAGGATGCCGACTATCCGGTTGTTGCTCCTGATGAAGTCGAATTGATGGACGTATCTCCCCAGCAGATTGCTTCTATTGCGGCATCTTTGATTCCGTTCTTGGAGCATGACGATGCCAACCGCGCATTGATGGGATCTAACATGATGCGTCAGGCAGTTCCTTTGTTGAAGAGTGAAGCTCCGATTGTAGGTACAGGTATCGAGCGTCAGCTCGCACGCGATTCACGCACGCAGATTACTGCCGAGGGTGAAGGTGTGGTTGACTTCGTGGATGCTACCACGATCCGTATTCTGTACGACCGTACGGAAGAGGAAGAGTTCGTAAGTTTCGAATCTGCACTGAAAGAATATACTATCCCCAAATGGCGTCGCACCAATCAGAACATGACAATCGACCTCCGTCCTATTTGCGAGAAAGGTCAGCGTGTGACGAAGGGGCAGATCCTTACCGAGGGTTACTCAACCGAGCAGGGCGAGCTTGCTTTGGGTAAGAACCTGTTGGTGGCATACATGCCTTGGAAGGGATACAACTATGAGGATGCCATCGTGTTGAACGAACGCGTGGTGCGCGAAGACCTTCTGACTTCCGTACACGTCGAAGAGTACTCTTTGGAAGTTCGTGAGACGAAGCGTGGTATGGAAGAGTTGACTTCCGACATTCCTAACGTAAGCGAAGAAGCCACCAAAGACCTCGACGAGAACGGTATTGTCCGCGTGGGTGCACGTATCGAGCCGGGTGACATCCTGATTGGTAAGATCACTCCGAAGGGAGAGTCCGATCCTTCTCCGGAAGAGAAGTTGCTTCGTGCTATCTTCGGTGACAAGGCAGGCGATGTGAAGGATGCTTCCTTGAAGGCTTCTCCTTCTTTGAAGGGTGTGATTATCGGCAAGCGTCTGTTCTCCCGCGTCATCAAGACCCGTAGTTCCAAATTGGCGGACAAAGCGTTGCTGCCGAAGATTGATGACGAGTTCGACGGCAAGGTGGCAGACCTGAAGAAGATATTGGTGAACAAGCTCCTGAAGCTCACCGAACGCTACACGTCGGAGGGCGTGAAGGACTACATGGGAGCCGAAGTGATCAGCAAGGGCGCCAAGTTCTCCGCTTCCGATTTCAGCGACATGGACTTTACTGCCATTCAGTTGAGCAACTGGACAAAAGACGAGCACACCAACGGACTGATACGTGCATTGGTGATGAACTTCATCAAGAAATATAAAGAGCTCGATGCAGAGTTGAAGCGTAAGAAATTCGCTATCACTATCGGTGACGAGCTGCCTGCGGGCATCATCCAGATGGCTAAGGTCTACATTGCCAAGAAGCGTAAGATCGGTGTCGGTGACAAGATGGCCGGACGTCATGGTAATAAGGGTATCGTTTCCCGCGTGGTGCGTCAGGAAGACATGCCGTTCTTGGCTGACGGTACTCCGGTGGATATCGTGTTGAACCCGTTGGGTGTGCCTTCACGTATGAACATCGGTCAGATATTCGAGGCTGTTTTGGGACGTGCCGGTAAGAATCTGGGAGTGAAGTTTGCTACTCCTATCTTCGACGGTGCCACGTTGGACGACCTGAACGAGTGGACCGACAAAGCAGGGCTTCCCCGTTACGGCAAGACCACTTTGTACGACGGTGGTACGGGTGAGGCATTCGAGCAGCAGGCTACGGTGGGTGTGACCTACATGTTGAAACTCGGCCACATGGTTGAGGACAAGATGCACGCACGTTCCATCGGTCCGTACTCACTTATTACGCAACAGCCGTTGGGTGGTAAGGCACAGTTCGGTGGCCAGCGTTTCGGAGAAATGGAGGTTTGGGCGCTCGAGGCATTCGGTGCGGCGCACATCCTGCAGGAAATCCTGACTATCAAGTCTGATGATGTCGTAGGGCGCTCCAAGGCTTACGAAGCAATCGTTAAGGGCGAGCCGATGCCGGCTCCGGGTATCCCCGAATCACTGAACGTATTGCTGCACGAGTTGAGAGGTTTGGGCTTAAGCATCAACTTAGAATAAATTGAAATTTTGAGGATTGGGGATTGGGAAGCGGATGCTTCCCGGTTTCCGGTTCCCGACTTATCAACATTTATTTTTCAATTTTTAATTCTCAATTATCAATTATATATAAAAGTATGGCTTTTAGAAAAGATAACAAGATAAAGAGTAATTTCTCGAAAATCTCTATCGGTTTGGCTTCTCCCGAAGAAATCCTTGAGAATTCGAGTGGTGAAGTTTTAAAGCCTGAAACCATCAACTATCGTACGTATAAGCCGGAGCGTGACGGTTTGTTCTGCGAGCGCATTTTCGGTCCTATCAAGGACTACGAATGTCATTGCGGCAAGTACAAGCGTATCCGTTACAAAGGCATTGTCTGCGACCGTTGTGGTGTGGAAGTGACAGAAAAGAAAGTACGTCGTGAGCGTATGGGACACATCCAGTTGGTTGTGCCGGTGGCTCACATCTGGTATTTCCGTTCGCTTCCCAATAAGATCGGTTATTTGCTGGGCCTGCCCACCAAGAAACTCGATGCCATTATCTATTACGAGCGTTATGTAGTTATCCAGCCGGGTATATTGGAAGGCGAGGTAGCACAGTTCGACCTGCTCGAAGAAGGAGAATATCTGGATCTGTTGGAAAAGTTGCCAAGCGACAACCAGTACCTCGAAGATTCAGACCCCAATAAGTTCGTTGCCAAGATGGGGGCGGAGGCCATTTATGACCTGCTGTCGCGCATCGACCTCGACTCATTGTCTTACGAACTGCGTAATCGTGCAGGCAGCGATGCTTCACAGCAGCGCAAGACGGAGGCATTGAAGCGTCTTCAGGTTGTTGAGTCTTTCCGCGCGTCACGCGGACGCAACAAGCCCGAATGGATGATTGTGCGCATTGTGCCGGTTATCCCGCCTGAGCTTCGTCCGTTGGTTCCGTTGGACGGCGGCCGTTTCGCCACTTCCGACCTGAACGACCTCTACCGTCGCGTCATCATCCGTAACAACCGCTTGAAGAGACTGATTGAGATCAAGGCTCCCGAAGTGATTCTGCGTAATGAGAAGCGTATGTTGCAGGAATCTGTCGACTCATTGTTCGACAACTCCCGTAAGTCGAGCGCAGTGAAGACTGACGCCAACCGTCCTTTGAAGTCACTTTCGGACAGTCTGAAAGGTAAGCAGGGACGTTTCCGTCAGAATTTGCTGGGTAAGCGTGTCGACTATTCCGCACGTTCCGTAATCGTTGTGGGTCCGGAGTTGAAGATGGGCGAGTGCGGTATTCCTAAACTCATGGCAGCCGAGCTCTACAAGCCGTTCATCATCCGTAAGCTCATTGAGCGCGGCATCGTGAAGACGGTGAAGAGTGCCAAGAAGATTGTGGACCGTAAGGAACCTGTCATCTGGGACATTCTGGAACACGTAATGAAGGGACATCCGGTGTTGCTGAACCGCGCCCCGACGCTTCACCGTCTGGGTATCCAGGCGTTCCAGCCGAAGATGATTGAAGGCAAGGCAATCCAGCTCCACCCGTTGGCATGTACGGCATTCAACGCCGACTTCGACGGTGACCAGATGGCCGTTCACTTGCCTTTGAGCAATGAAGCCATTCTGGAGGCACAGATGCTGATGCTCCAGTCGCATAACATCTTGAACCCTGCCAACGGTGCGCCTATTACGGTGCCTGCACAGGACATGGTACTCGGTTTGTACTACATCACCAAGCTGCGCAAGGGAGCCAAAGGCGAAGGCCTTACTTTCTACGGTCCCGAAGAGGCGCTTATTGCCTACAACGAAGGCAAGTGCGACATTCACGCGCCTATCAGCGTCATCGTGAAGGACGTTGACGAAAACGGCAACGTGGTGGACAAGATGATGCACGACACTTCGGTGGGACGTGTCATTGTAAACGAAATTGTTCCTGCCAAAGCAGGTTACATCAATACGATTATCTCCAAGAAATCACTTCGCGACATCATCAGCCACGTAATCAAGGTTTGTGGTGTGGCAGAAGCAGCCGAATTCCTTGACGGAATCAAGAACCTCGGTTACCAGATGGCCTTCAAGGGCGGTCTTTCGTTCAACTTGGGTGACATCATCATCCCTGAGGAGAAGGAAGCGCTGGTGCAGAGAGGTTACGAAGAGGTGGAGCAGGTAATCAACAACTATAACATGGGTTTCATCACCAACAACGAGCGTTACAACCAGGTGATCGACATCTGGACACACGTAAACTCCGAGTTGTCGAACATCCTGATGAAGACCATTTCGAGCGACGACCAAGGGTTCAACTCCGTATATATGATGTTGGATTCCGGTGCTCGTGGTTCTAAGGAGCAGATCCGCCAGCTTTCAGGTATGCGTGGTTTGATGGCGAAGCCTCAGAAGGCGGGTGCCGAAGGCGGTCAGATCATCGAGAACCCGATTCTTTCCAACTTTAAGGAAGGTTTGTCGGTGTTGGAGTACTTCATCTCCACCCATGGTGCCCGTAAGGGTCTTGCCGATACCGCTTTGAAGACGGCGGATGCCGGATACCTCACCCGTCGTCTGGTGGACGTGTCGCACGATGTGATTATCAATGAAGAAGACTGCGGCACACTCCGCGGGCTGGTTTGTACGGCTTTGAAGAACAACGATGAAACCATCGCTACGCTGTACGAACGTATCCTGGGACGTGTATCCGTACATGATATTGTTCATCCCACAACCGGCGAGCTGCTTGTTGCGGGCGGTGAGGAAATCACCGAAGCCATTGCGCAGAAGATTGAGGACTCTCCGATTGAGAGTGTTGAAATCCGTTCCGTACTTACCTGTGAATCCAAGAAGGGCGTGTGTGCCAAATGTTACGGACGTAACCTTGCCACCAGCCGTATGGTTCAGAAGGGTGAGGCTGTGGGCGTGATTGCCGCGCAGTCCATCGGTGAGCCGGGTACACAGTTGACGTTGCGTACGTTCCACGCCGGTGGTACGGCAGCCAACATCGCTGCCAACGCAAGCATCGTGGCTAAGAATCCTTCCCGTCTGGAATTTGAGGAACTCCGTACGGTAGACATCATCGACGAAGCGGGCGAACCTGCGAAGGTGGTGGTGGGCCGTCTGGCGGAAGTGCGTTTCGTGGATGTCAATACGGGCATCATACTCTCCACGCACAACGTGCCTTACGGTTCCACGCTCTATGCAGCCGACGGTGAAGTGGTGGAAAAAGGAAAGCTCATTGCCCGTTGGGACCCGTTCAACGCGGTCATCATCACCGAAGCTACGGGTAAGATTGAGTTTGAAGGCGTCATCGAGAACGTCACCTATAAAGTGGAATCCGACGAATCCACCGGTTTGCGCGAAATCATCATCATCGAGTCCAAGGACAAGACGAAGGTGCCTACTGCGCATATCATGACCGAGGACGGCGAGCTGATCCGTACATACAACCTCCCTGTGGGTGGTCACGTGGTAGTGGAAGACGGTCAGAAGGTGAAAGCCGGCGAAGTAATCGTGAAGATTCCGCGTGCCGTTGGTAAGGCGGGTGATATCACCGGTGGTTTGCCTCGTGTCACCGAGCTGTTCGAGGCGCGTAACCCGTCCAACCCTGCTGTGGTTTCCGAAATTGATGGCGAGGTTACAATGGGTAAGGTGAAACGCGGTAATCGTGAAATCATCGTTACCTCCAAGACCGGGGAAGTGAAGAAATACCTCGTGCCGTTGTCCAAGCAGATACTGGTGCAGGAAAACGACTACGTGCGTGCCGGTACTCCGTTGTCCGACGGAGCCACTACGCCTGCCGACATCCTTGCCATTAAAGGTCCTACGGCCGTACAGGAATATATCGTGAACGAGGTGCAGGACGTTTACCGCCTGCAGGGTGTGAAGATCAACGACAAGCACTTTGAAATCATCGTTCGCCAGATGATGCGTAAGGTTGAAATCGACGAGCCGGGCGATACGCGCTTCCTTGAGCAGCAGGTAGTGGACAAGCTGGAGTTCATGGAAGAGAACGACCGCATCTGGGGCAAGAAGGTGGTGGTAGATGCAGGAGACTCCCAGAACCTGCAGCCGGGACAGATTGTCACTGCCCGCAAGCTGCGTGATGAGAACTCCATGCTGAAGCGCCGCGACTTGAAACCCGTTGCAGTGCGTGATGCGGTTCCCGCCACTTCTACGCAGATTCTTCAGGGTATCACCCGCGCTGCTTTGCAGACTTCGAGCTTCATGTCGGCCGCTTCCTTCCAGGAGACGACGAAGGTGCTCAACGAAGCTGCCATCAACGGCAAGGTGGACCGTCTGGAAGGTATGAAGGAGAACGTGATTTGCGGTCACCTGATTCCTGCCGGTACAGGCCAGCGCGAGTATGAAAAGATTATTGTCGGTTCAAAAGAAGAGTACGACCGCATGCTTGCCAACAAGAAGACGGTGCTCGACTATGCTGTCGATGAAAAAGCGGAAGAGTAATATATAACGCTGATACAATCACTGATTTTGATAATGAAAGAAGAGGGCTCCGCCGGACGGGGTTCTCTTCTTTCTTTTTTTTGAAAAAAAATGCGGCGGGCGGATTCGGACTGTATCCTCAGGGGAAATTCCGGTATCCTGCGGGGATAATCGGGTTTGTTGGGATTTTATGCATCCGGCGCTTTCGGGAGAATCAAAAAAAACAAGAAAATGGACCTGTATCTATTTTGGTTATTTCTTTTATATTGGTTTCACAAAGTGTTTCACCTGCTGTTCCAGTTTTGTCTGTAAAGGGCTGGGAGATAGCGTGTAAACTGTTTCACTTGCTGTGTCATGAACTGTTTCAGTTTTATGTGGTGATTTTTTATCGAAAAGAGGCTTATTTCAGGGTTCGCCCAGTACCGCCACGATGAGTGACACTTGCCGGGGATTCAACGGATGCGGCTATCACTTTTATATCCGCAAGAACGGGGATATAAAAACCATGCGCCCCGTCGGGCGGATTGGGGCGCATGCACGAGGCTGCAACGCACGTTCCATCGGCATCTGCTATGAGGGCGGATTGGACGAAAAAGGGAGGCCTGCCGATACGCGTACCGGGTGGCAGCGCCATTCGCTGCGCGTGCTGGTGCGCACGTTGCTGCTGGACTATCCGGGCTGCCGCATCTGCGGACATCGGGACCTTAGCCCCGACTTGAACGGGAACGGAGAGATTGAACCCGAAGAATGGGTGAAGCAGTGCCCTTGCTTTGAGGTGTCGAAAGAGCAGTGGTAAAAATGGGGTGGGGTGTTTTTTAAACGTTCGTTTGAAAACACAAAGATAAGAACATGAAGATAAAACCGCAAATTTTATTCAAAATATTTTAATTATAATTTATTGAAACATGGTTATAATCCTTATTACCAATTGATTAAATAGTCTATGAAGTGTGAAAAAATCTTTTTCAAATAACCGGTGACAGCATGCGTGACAGAATGCTGAAAGGGTGTTCTTTAAACGAACGTTTAAAAAACAGACCACATGAAACAACTCGCTGTAATACTGCTGTTTATGGCATGCTTTGTAGAAAGTAGGGCGAGTGGCGCTCTTGCTGACGATTCTCTGTATTGTTTTCGTTTTGTTCGGGGCAAAGGTATGTTCTACGTACCCTACAAGGGGAACGGGCAAGCGTTGGAGCGCCTTATGGTCTTGATAGGCATGCATCGGGAAGACATCCTTTCGGGCAACATTCCGGTATTTGTGGAGGGTTTTTGCCCCGACCGCAAGACTGCCCGCGAACGCAGCAACCGCGTGAAGAGCGAAATGATACTGCGGGGCGGTTTGCACGAAGCATGCTTCCGCACCGTCAACCATGTGCAGGAAGGCGATTATGTGGAAGTGCGTCTGAGGCTTCCCGCCGCACCGCAGGCTTCGGAGCAGGCGGATGATGCAGACGCGGTTTCCGAAACGGAGAATATGCCCCATGACATAGATACCACTCATTGCGCTGCAGATACGGCGGTTGTTCCGGCAGCCTCCTTGTCTGCGTCGCCGCTTGGCTCGCAGCCGGACAAAGACGGACGGCATGACTTCGGGTCGGCCTTTGCGCTCCGCACCAACCTCTTGCGCCTTGCCACCCTCACCGCCGATTTCGGCTTGGAATATCGCATGGCGGATGCCCGCATCGCCATTCTCCTGAACGGCACTTATGCCGACTGGGGCTGGAAAGAGAAACAACGCCGCTACAAAATCTGGCGTGTCTCCCCCGAAGCACGCTGTTATCTCGGCACCCGCCGCCGCGGCTTTCTGGGAGCCATGTACCACCGGGGCGGTTTCCACTACAAACTGAATGCTACGGGCAAGGCCGGCGACTATCAGGGCGGAGGCATTACGGGCGGTTACCGCCTGCCCCTCACCCGTCATTGGGCTTTCGACTTCCATGCCGCCGCAGGCTATACTCGTGCCGAATACGACGAATACACCCGCATCGGGACGGTCAACGTCCTCCGCAACAAAAGCGGAAAACTCGTGAAAGATTATTGGGGCATCAATCAGCTGGGCGTTTCCCTGCTGTACGATTTCTGAAAACAACGAACAGTAACCGATGAACTTATGAAGAACCCTATATTTTCAAAATCATGTCTTGGGTGGCTTGCCCTGTGGGTGGCGTTTGCCGCCTGCGAGCGCGACGACACTTTCTGCAACACGCCGCATCCCGCCGAAGGCGCCTTGCTGCTGCACACCGGCTATGCCGGCAACTACTACATGAAGGTGCAGGACTACCACACGAGCGTTCCCGCGGCCGATTTCCCCTGTCCGCAGGTCTTTGCTCCCGGCAGCTATACGCTCTCCGTATTCAACCTGCCCGAAGGCATGGAGCGTGCGGACAACCGAGTGGGCGTGGCATCCCTGCCGGACGGCACGCTGCTTCCGCAACCCGGAGTGCTCTATGGCAATGCCGCAACCATAGGCATTGCGGCGGACGACACCCTTGCGGTGACTCTTCCGATGAAGCAGCTCACCCGCCGCCTGACGCTGAAGATGAAGCTGGCGGGCGGCAACCCCGGCATTCTGGCAGGGACCGAAGCCTCCATAACCGGCATTGCCCCTGCATTGGACATCGCTGCTTTGAAGCTGCAGGGCGATCCTGCTACGGTGCGTCCTGTCTTTGTGCGCGAAGGCGATGTGCTGACGGCGGAGCTCAACTTGCTGGGTACGGCTGCGGATGTGCGGCAGGAGTTCGTCATCGTGCTCATTGCCACCGACGGACAGCGGCAGACGCTGGCGCGTGACATGACCGGGGCGCTCTCCGACTTCAACCGGGGAACAGACCCCATGACGCTGGACGCCACGCTGGAACTGATGAACGATGCGCTGCCCGATGCGGACATCACCGACTGGGTGCCCTCCGGAAGCGAAGAGGGGGATGCTGTGTGAAACGGACAGACGGATGGATAATAACATTTTTAAAATAGCGAATAACAATGAAAGCGAACGTATTTATGGTTTTGGCTGCGGGGCTGTTGCTCGGTGCTTGCAGTAACGACAATGAGCCGACAGACAACGCCAACGGCGTGGCGGCAGTATTCACCACCAATCTGGACGGACGCGTGCAGACACGTATGGCGGACGAAGAGTGGGCGGAGGACGATGCCATCGGTATCTTCTCGCTGAATGATGAAATGCAGGGGGTGATGATAGACGATGTGGAGCAGAGCAACAACGCGGTCAACCTGAAATACACCCGTAGCTCAAATGCCTGGGACGGCGGGACTACCGCTTTCCGCTTCAAAAATCCGGCAGATGCTAAGGTGACTTTCAGGGCGTACTATCCGTATACGGCGGATGCCGATATTACGGACGGCACAGGAGGAAAGAAAGAAGGGACAATCGCTTTCGAAGCCACCGACCAGAGCCTTGCAGGACAGGTGAAGTTCGACTTCCTGTTTGCGGATAAGGATGGGGAAGGAAAGGAGTCCGCCGGAAGCAAGAACAGCCCCAAAGTGAATTTCCAGTTTGCACATTCCATGACGAAAATTATTATTGTGCTAAAGGCCGACGGCGGTTCTGTGAAGGACTTGGGCACAATGGAGCCTACGCTGAAAGGCCTGAAGGCCAAAGGTACGTTCAGCCTGGCTAATGGTGTGGCGGCTCTTGCCGGTGATGCCGCGGTTGTAGACCTTCTCCTGTCCAACCAGACGGAGCCTGCTAATAATACTGCTACCCAACAGTCTTTCGTGGCAATCGTTCCTCCCCAAACGGCTTCTGCGGATGTCTATCTGACGATTGCATCGGGCAACGACAGCTATCTGAGTGCCAAAATCCTGTCGAAAAAGGAACTGACGGCAGGCAAATGCTATACCGTAACTGTCACTGTGAAGAAACGGGAGTTGGTGGTGGACAGCAGCGATATTACGCCTTGGACACCGGGGGGCAGTGACGATTCTGACGCAATCCTGCAATAAAAAAAAACGCATGTATGAAAACCGCAATCTTTAGATTTTTCAGTTTCTGTTTCGCACTCCTGCTGCTTGCCGCCTGTTCGCGCGACGGGCAGCCGTTCCTGCCGGACGACACCGGCAAGGACGACGGGGATATTCCCGTAGACATCGTGGTGTCCAGAAGCACGTTTACCGGAGCAGGCGACGGTGGAGAAACCGATACGAAATTCACTCCCGGCTGCCACATCGGTGTGTCGGTGGATGGCAGTGCGGCCTATCAGAACGTGCAGTACAAATACCCTGCAAGCGGTTCGGCATTGGTGGCGGTAAGAGAAAAAATCTATTGCGGGGAGCACTCTGCTTCGAAAGTGAAAGCCTATTATCCTTACCGGAGTGACGGAGCCTATTCCACCGCTTTTGTGGAAGCCGATCAAAGCAGCAGTGATAATTACTATAAGAGCGATGCCCTTGTAGCCAACGGAACAACCAGCAATGGCGCACTGAGGCTGCGGTTTGCTCACCGCATGGCAAAAGTGATTTTTGTATTCAATGAAGATGTAACGGATGTAACCATTCTCAACCAATCGCTGAATACAAGTGCCGTTACGGGGAGTTCCTCAATCAAGCCATATAGAGAGAATGCGCGGAAGTGGAAGGCTTGCATTGTGCCGGGACAGACGCAACTGAAGGTGACGGGTAAGAAAGATGGAAGAGATTTTGCGACCACGTTTAATACAGGCAGTGGCTTGCTGTCGGGGGAGCAATATGATTTTAATGTTGTTTCTTTTATAGATAAGGCAGGAAAAGAATTGTGGGATTTATCAACAGGTCCTCTATCTATTGGAGATGACAGATCTTATTATGTTACACAAAGTTCCGGGGTTACCGGTAATAATATCACTGTTACAAATGGCGCTCCAACCATATATATTGATGGCTTAAATGTGTCTGCCGGGATAGCATTACATATTCAAAATGGTAACCCTACTGTTAGGGTAGTAAATAAAAACACCTTGAAAAGTAATGATTTTGGTGCCTCGGGTATTCAATTGGGAAATAGTGGCACAAGTGGAAGCATTAAGATTGTAGGTTCCGGGAAATTGACGGCAATAGGTGGGCGTTTAGGATGTGGAATAGGTACGATATATAGCGCTACCGGTGGCTGGCATATTAATATTGAAGATTGTACGGTTATAGCACAAGCGAATGAAGATGAACCGGCAGGTATTGGCTCGCGTGGAGGAGCGTGGTGCGGCGACATTACCATTAAAAATGCAATGATAACTTCGACCGGCACCCAATTTGGAGCCGGGATTGGCAGCGGGAAAGGAGGAAAGTGCGGCAATATAACTATTACTCTGAAGCAAGGAGATACTAAAGAAAAATTTTTGGGAAGAATGAAAGGATATACAAAAGTTGGTGCCGGATCTAACAATGCTCAATGTGGAACTATCACTTGGCATGAATAAATGAAATAACCAGTTGGAATAAACGATGTGCGGTCGGATGCTTGTGCATCCGTCTCGTAGCAGCAGATGTGGTGATCTGTGGCAATCAGTTGTGCTTGGGGGCTGTCCGAAAGAGGATGGCCCCTTCTTGCATCTAAGGACTTTATAAATACATCCGGATACATGGGCGACGTTCGGCGGCGCCCGGCGGTCGGTGTTGCCTCCGCTCGGTGTTATCTTTGTTTCACCAATCCGGCAGAACCGGTAGCCGGGATGGTGGAGAAACCAAAGACAATATTCACTTAAAAAAGTAAAAAGGAGACAAGAGTATGGCTATTGTATTTAAAAAAGCATTGCGTAAGAATGTGGCGGACCAAACGGCAGCGGCGAAGTATTATCCGCAACTGCTCACCTTGGGACAGAGCGTGGGCATCGACAAGATTGCGTACCAGATGAAAGAGAACAGTTCGCTCTCCAAAGGTGATATTCTCAGCGTGATTGCCAACTTCGTGGAGTGCATGCGCAAGAACCTGTACAACGGACATTCGGTGAACATCCGCGATTTCGGGGTGTTCAGCCTCTCGGCGCGTACCGAGGGCTCGGAAACGGAGAAGGACTGTACGGCAAAGAAGATACGGACAGTGCGCATCAACTTCCGCCCTTCGACCGGCGTGCGCCCCGATTTGGCCTCTACACGCGCCGAAGACGCAATGGAGTTCGTGGATCTGCAAACCTACCTGAACGGGCAGAAAGAAGAGGAAGATGCAGGCGGCAGCGTGCCGGGCGGCGGCGAGGAACAGGACCCGTTGGGATGATCTGTATCTGTGGTATGAACAAAAAGAAAGGAGTGAAAGATGAAAGCGATTATTGAAAAAATGCTGGAATGCCTGCTGGCGTTCCTCCCGTTCCTCTCCAAACGGAGCAAGAAGAAAGTGGAGAAGATGAAAGAGTTCAGCGAGCTGGTGAGGGAACAGTACGGATTCCTCGTCGGGCAGCTGGAGAAGGTGTTGCAGGACTACTTCGGGCTGAGTGCACGCGTGAAGGAGATGCACACCGAAATCTTCTCGCTGAAAGCGGAGCTGGCGAAAGCGTTGACTTGCCGCTGCATGCGGGAGAATTGCGACAGGCGGCTGGCGGTGGACGGCACTGCGGCTGTGTAAAGATTTCGCCCTTGCAGGCCGGCCGGCTTGCAGGGGCGGAACTTTTTTTGTGCTTTATGGGGGCGGTGGCTTTTTTTACACCGGAGTATGTTGTGTGTTCCCGATGAAAAGAAGTATATTTGCCCCTATCTATATAAATAATAATGATGTATAAACAATTATGGAAAATCAGGAGAATAATAACGGACAATTGCAGATTGAACTGAAAGAGGAAGTAGCGCAAGGCACGTATGCCAATCTTGCCATTATCACCCACTCCAGCTCGGAGTTTATCGTGGATTTTGTGCGGGTGATGCCGGGGATGCCCAAAGCCGGAGTGCAGTCGCGCATCGTGCTGGCGCCCGAACATGCCAAACGCCTGCTGCGCGCGCTCGAAGAGAACATAGGCAAATATGAACGCGCTTTTGGCCCCATTCGCATGCCGGACGAACAGCCCCTCCCGCCGCTGCCCAACATCAAGGGGGAAGCATAAAATCAAAAAAAAACTTGTAGTGCATTGATTATTCAAAACTTATTAGTATCTT
>OLXE01000918.1_pt1 | contig 15125 bp, 10 predicted proteins | sample 1644571 | NCBI WGS metagenome assembly OLXE01 (sample SAMEA103958161, study PRJEB25191) | human gut metagenome | biome: human-associated habitat [ENVO:00009003]; feature: intestine environment [ENVO:2100002]; material: feces | place: Germany | collected 2013/2015
ATGCATAAAGACTGGTTAGGTATGCGGGGGTGCGTGAGTATCCCCGCATTTCGTTTCTTACCGATCCTGGTCTTCGTTTGTGATCATTCCTTTATGCTTTTCAGGAAGTGCACTCTCAACAGCAGCATAAGCCTCTGCCATAGTAGCTTTTATGTTTTCCATACCTTTTCCTTTAGGAGGAATAGGGTCATGAATGGTCAGAATCATGCGATGGCGATGTATCCATTTGCCTGTACGTGGCAGGATTTCAAAAGAACCGTCGATTGTAACGGGAACAACTGCCAGTTGCAAGTCATCTGCCAATTGAAACGCCCCTTTTTTGAAATATCCCATGTGTCCTGTGAAAGTACGTGCTCCTTCGGGAAAAACGACTAAGGATACCCCGTCTTTCAGCGAATCTTTTGCTTGCCGAATGGTCTCCAGTACTTTTTTGGGACCGGACCGGTCTACAAAAATGTGTCCTGCACTTTCACATGCTTTTCCTACAAATGGTATCTTACGCAGGCTTTTTTTCATCATCCACTTGAAATTTCTTCCGATGAATCCATAAATAAGAAAAATATCGAAGGATCCCTGATGATTCGGCACAAAGATATAAGAGGTCTTCCCGTGTAATTTTTCACGACCGTGAATCTTTACAGGAATCAACAGAAAAAGACAGATGAGTTGTGACCATATTTTGCCCGGATAGTATCCCCAGAAATGAGCTCCTCCTAGTAAAGAGCCTACAATGGTGACAATCGCTGTAAGAATAGTCAATACCAATAGGATAGGTAAAGCAATACAAATTTGATAAATATAATATAGTATCTTCATGGGGAGTTTATTTTTATATATATGCAAAGATACATGATTATTGGTAAAAAAAGCAGTAGGATACAACATAATCTTTGCGATTATGTTATTTTTGTCTTCTGTTATAGACAGATAATGATATGATACGTATACTACATACTGCCGATTGGCATTTAGGACAGACATTTTTTGGTTACGACCGCGCGGAAGAACATAAGGCTTTTCTTGATTGGCTGGCCGAAGAAATCCGACAAAACGAGATTGATGCATTGGTTATAGCCGGAGACGTGTTTGATGTTTCCAATCCTTCTGCTGCGTCTCAGCGCATATATTATGAGTTTATTTATCGGGTGACTGCGGAGAATCCGAAACTGCAAATTGTGATTGTTGCCGGTAATCATGACTCTGCGGCGCGTTTGGAAGCTCCTCTGCCTTTGTTGCAGGCGATGCGGACGGAAGTCAGAGGGGTAGTGCGCAAATTGGAGGGCGGAGAGATTGACTATGATCATTTGACAATAGAATTGAAGAATAGAGAAGGGGAAGCAGAAGTACTTTGTATGGCTGTTCCTTTTTTGCGGCAGGGAGATTATCCGGTAGTGGAGACAGAAGGAAATCCATATATGGAAGGAGTTCGAGAACTTTATGCGCGACTTTTGCAAAGATTGTGGGCACGCCGGGAAACGAATCAGGCTATTCTTGCTGTCGGTCATTTACAGGCTACCGGATCAGAGATTGCCGAGAAGGATTATAGCGAACGGACAGTGATTGGTGGTTTGGAATGTGTATCACCCGATACTTTTTCGGAAAAGATAGCGTATACGGCTTTGGGACATATCCATAAAGCACAGCGGGTATCCGGCAGGGAGAATGTGAGATATGCCGGAAGTCCGATTCCTATGTCTTTTGCCGAGAAGCATTATCATCACGGAGTGGTGATGGTGACTTTAGATGAAGGCTGTGCGGTTGATATCAGAAGGATAGAGTGTCCACAATCCATACCTCTTATCAGTGTGCCGGGTGGAGAGGCTGCTTCACCGGAAAAAATAATAGAAATATTAAGAGATTTACCGGAGGTGGATGGAGAAGCTCCTTATCTGGAAGTCAAGGTTTTGCTTGAAGAACCGGAACCTATGCTTCGTCAGGAAATAGAAGAGGCATTGGCTGGTAAGAAATATCGTCTGGCACGTATCGTTTCTGCTTATCGTCAGGAAGAAAGAGTGGAAAAGGAGGCTGATGGCTGGAAAAAGGGATTGCAGGAAATGTCTCCGTTGCAGATTGCTCAATCTGCATTCGAAAAGGTTTATCAGACGGAAATGCCTGCCGACCTGACTGATTTATTCCAGGAAGCATATATTTCTGCAACTCGTAAAGAAGAGGAGGAAGGAGAATGAAAATTATAGCAATAAGATTGAAGAATCTGACTTCGATAGAAGGCAGTGTTGAAATAGATTTTACGGTGGAACCGTTATCTTCGGCTGGTATATTTGCAATTTCCGGTGCTACAGGAGCGGGAAAGTCGACTTTGTTGGATGCTCTGTGTCTGGCATTATATGATAAGGCTCCCCGTTTTGCGGCTTCGGTGGAGAGTATCAATCTGGCAGATGTGGGAGATAACCAGATCAATCAGTCAGATGTGAGAAATCTGCTTCGTCGGGGGACGAGTGACGGATATGCGGAGGTCGATTTTCAAGGAGTGGACGGACATCGATATCGTTCCCGGTGGTCGGTCAGGCGGACAAGGAATAAGGCGAGTGGTTCTTTACAGCCTCAAGTGTTGGAAGTGAAAGATTTGGATACGGAAAAAGAATTTCAGGGAACGAAGAAAGAATTGCTGGCACAGTTGGTAGAGTTGGTCGGTTTGACGTATGAGCAATTTACCCGTACCGTATTGCTGGCACAAAACGACTTTGCAACTTTTTTGAAATCCAGAGGGGCAGCGAAAGCGGAACTACTGGAGAAATTGACGGGAACAGGAGTTTATTCCCGCATCTCCCAGGAGATTTTTGCCCGGAATAAGGCTGCACAAGAAGAGGTGGCAATGATTCAAAGTAAGATGAGTGTGATTGAGTTGTTGCCGGAGGAAGAACTTTTAACCTTGCAAAATGAGAAAGAACAGTTGGTTGAGAAACGTGCGGCAGGGATTAAATTGCTGGCAGAACTGAATGCGCAATTGAATGTGGTTCGTTCATTGAAAATTCAGGAAGCTCTTTGGATGAAAAAGCAGCAGGAAGAGCAGGAGGAACTGAATAAACAAAAGAATCTACAGGATGCTTTGGTTGTTCAGGAAGAAGGACTGATTCATTTTAAAGCGCAGTGGGAAGCGATACAGCCGGATCTGAAAAAGGCACGTCAGCTGGATGTACAAATACAGTCGCAGCAGGCGGGGTATATACAGTCGCAACAAATTTTGCAGGCTGCCCGTCAGCAGGTGGCGGATCAGGATAAGAAATCTGCATCTGCAGTAGAGCAGTTACGGATTTCCTATCATTCTTTGAGTCGTCTGTTGAATCGTACGGATGTGGAGTCACTGCAGCTGGAACAGATTGAAGTCATCCTTAATGAGGAAAAGGATACATTGGAAACATGGACAAAGGTGAATGAAGAACGCCTTGGCCGGTTAAACTCTTTTGGTTATCCTTCTTTGGTAGATGAGCAGGGTAAAATTCAAAAAGAACTGACGCGCTTGCAGAATATAAAGAAATTGACTGAAGAACAATCGAAGTCGAAGCAGGATATAGAGAAACTGGAAAAGGAAGTGACTGCTTGTACACAGCAGTTGGCAGAGCAGGATGCTGTAGTTAAAGCTTTGCAGCGGCTTTATGAAAATGCCCGTATGGCGGTAGGAAAGGATGTGAAAGCATTGCGTCAGCAGTTGCAGGAAGGGGAGGCCTGTCCGGTTTGTGGAAGTACGACACATCCTTATCATCGGGAACAAGAGGTAGTGGATACTCTTTACCGGAATATGGAACAGGAATATAATACCGCAGTGTCTGCTTATCAGCAGATAAATAATCGCAGCATTGTCCTGCAACGAGATTTAACCCATCAAAGGGCAACTGGGGTACAGATAAAAGAACAGTTGTCCGTTTTACAACAAGAAGGATTGCCGGCTGGAGAGGAAGAACATATACAGAATCGGTTAAATGAGTTGGCGGAACGTATTTCAGCTTATCAGCATCTGTATGCGGAATGGCAGCAGAACGATGAGAAAATAAAGAAATTGCGGACACACTGTGATGCTCTGCGTGAGAATGTCTCACAGTGTCGTTTGGCTGCGCAAAAGGTATCAGCCGCTAAAGAACAGTCGGCTATTTTACAGAAAGCAGCTGTTGATGAGCAACAAAGATTCGAAGTGATCGCTAAAGCGTTGGATGCACTCCGACAGGAACGTTCTTTGTTATTAAAAGGGAAGAGTGCGGACGAAGCTGAGGCTGCTGTTGCCCGAAGAGAAAAAGAATTGAATGAGGCGTTGGAAAGGGCTCGTAAACAAGTGGAAGGAGTACAAAATCGTCTTTCCGGCCTGCAAGGAGAAATGAAACAACTGTCCGTTGTCATTGAAGAACTTCGGGAGCAACAGAAAGGTATTGAATTTCCGGAACAGCTTCCTCAGGCTATAGCGAAACAGCAGGAAGATAATCTTAATACGGAACGTACGTTATCGACTGCGGAGGCACGTCTGTTGCAGCAGGCAAAGAATAAAACAATCTTTGAGCAGATAACCAAAGAACTTACCGAAAAACAGGCAGTTGCCGTACGTTGGGCTAAATTGAATAAATTGATTGGTAGTGCCGACGGTGCTAAATTTAAAGTCATAGCCCAAAGTTATACTTTAAATCTGTTATTGCTTCATGCCAACAAACATCTGGCTTATCTTTCCAAACGGTATAAGTTACAGCAAGTTCCCGATACACTGGCGCTTCAGGTGATTGATTGCGATATGTGTGACGAGATACGTACGGTATATTCGCTTTCGGGAGGTGAATCTTTCTTGATTTCACTGGCACTTGCATTGGGCTTATCTTCGCTTTCGAGCAATAATCTGAAAGTAGAATCTTTGTTTATCGACGAAGGATTCGGCTCGTTGGATGCTGACAGCCTGAGAACAGCCATGGAAGCTTTGGAGCAGCTACAGATGCAGGGACGGAAAATCGGAGTCATTTCCCATGTACAAGAAATGAGTGAACGTATTTCAGTTCAGGTGCAGGTACATAAGAAGATCAATGGAAAAAGCGTGCTTACCGTCGTAGGGTAAGCACCGTTATTTCCGGCCATGCACCGAAGCGAAAAGGAAGTCCGACATAGCCGATGCCTTCATTTACGTACAAACCACGTGTCCCTTCCAGATACATCCCGCTCCATTCGGGATAGATATAAGAGGAAGGAGAATGATTCCCGAATTTTAACTGCATAGCGTGGGTATGCCCTGCCAGCATTAAATCGATGTCTGTTTGTGGGAGTACTTCCCGTCTCCAGTGGGTAGGGTTATGGCTTAAAAGTATCTGGAACATTCCTTCGGTTCCCCGCATCGCTTCGGGGAGGTCAGCATATTGGGAGAAAGGCGGTTCTCCTTCGTTTTCAACTCCAATAAGGGCGATACTGTCGCTGCCCTGAATCAGAATCGTATGAGAATTATTCAATAACTTCCAGCCCATAGCGGCTTGTCTTTGCAGGAGATCATTCAGATTATCGTCTTGCTCTTGCTGGCTTTTCCAGCGGAAATAAGGGCCGTAATCATGATTTCCTAAAATGGAGTAGACTCCATCTTTGGCTTTCAGTCCGGACAGTATATCTTGAAAATCATTTAGTTCGACTGCACGATGATTAACCAGATCTCCGGTAAAGACAATAAGATCGGCCTGTTGCTCATTCACCAGTTTTACTAACTTCTGAATAGCGGAAGTATTTCCCTGCCAACTTCCGATATGAATATCTGATAACTGGACAATACGGTATCCATCGAAAGCTGATGGAAGCTTGGGCGAGGAATAAGTTACCTCTTTGACGTCAAACTGCGTGCGTCCGATAAAAGACCCGTAGATGATCATTACGATAGAAATCACGGCTAATGTCAGCCCGGTACAGATAAAGGGAGTTCGGGGCCACCGTAGCCATTTGTGGAAAGGTACCCCGATAATCGTGCAGAGAGACAGCAATAGTTTAGGAGCCGTAAACAGGAAGAAAAAGATGGAAAACCATCCAATAGCCTGTGTATGGCGTTCGGCAAAGGCGTTATTGGAGAAGTAAACCAGATAAAGTAATCCTGTGGATAACAGGAAAGCAGGCAGCCAGTAGAGGATTCTCAGCCAGCGTTTTGCCGTCAGATGAACGATAAATCTGAGATACAGATAAATGTCCGGTAGAATAAGGAAAATAAGTAAAAATATAAATAGGCGTTGCAACATAACAGCACGGATATTAAATTTTTAGTTGAAATAGGCGAAGTATCTGACTGGTCAGTTGTCTATGATTTTAAGTTCGTCCAGGTTCTTCTTGATTTCCTGAATACGGTTCAGGAATTTCTTGCGATAAATCCACAAGATCAGCCCCAGCCCAGCTCCCCAAAGCAGGATAAAAAACAGAATGATGGCTATTCCATATTGCCATATCTGCCAATAAATAAATGAGAGTACTGCCAGTATAAGAAGGAAAGCAGTAGCAATCAGACGTTCCCGAATCATCCATCGGTGGATGCGGTTGACACGACTGATCACTTCTATCAGAGGCATTTCGTCCACTTTCGTCTGTTGTAGAAAACGGGTGGTGGTGATGTCCCAGTAGAGTGCGGGAATCCACGATAGAATGATAATGATATAGATCGGATTCAGTCTGCCGTGCAACAGGACTTCCAGCAGGAATAAGACCAATACCGGCAAAGAAATCAGGATTAGTTTGATATTCAGCCGGGCAATGGCATGGATACCTTTGTCTGCATGTCCTATCAGTTTGCCAAGTTCTTCCTCTTTGATCAGCTCCTTGTCTTTTAAGTGCTCATCCAGGGCATTCCATGATTTTTTCAGTTCTTCCAGTTCCATATATGATTACTCCTTTTTCATTTTTTTTAGTTTGTCTTTGATACGGCTCAGTTTGGTAGCCACATTGGTCACCGTCAGTCCGGTGATCTCCGCAATATCTTCGTAACTTTTGTCTTCAAGATAAAGCAGGATAATTGATTTGTCGAGTTGTCCCAGCTGATTGATCATTTGATAAAGTTGCCTCAGCATTTCGTGGATCGGGTCATGTTCCTCTATCATCCAGTCCGCTTCGCGGGTGAGGGTGACGATTTCCGGTACATTCTTTTCTTTGCGGAAAAAGCTGATGCACGTGTTCAGAGCGATGCGGTAAATCCATGTGGACATTTTGCATTCTCTTCTGAACTTGGGATAGGCTTTCCAGAGGTTGAGTATTACATCTTGATAGAGGTCATTGAGCGGGGCGTTAGGATTGGTATATAAGTAACATACCTTGTATATCACCCGTTCATATTCGCGGATGACCGATAAGAACTCCTGCTCAATAGGGTTGGTTGCCTCTGTTGTTCGTTCTCTCATGAATTAAATGGGTTACTTTTCTGGTTAGTTAGTCGTGCGAAAAGGAGAAAAATCACAAGTAAACGAAAGTTATTGCAGATTGGCAGCCAGGAATTTTCGCATTTCCTCCGTACTTTTTCCCCGACGGCGGGCATAGTCTTCGAGCTGGTCTTCTCCTATCTTTCCGACAGAGAAGTATTCGGCAGCCGGATGGGCAAACATCAGACCGCAGACCGAAGCATGAGGGTACATGGCACCATTCTCGGTCAGTGTGATGCCTATCTGTTTCATATCCAGCAGTTCGTCCAACAGGAAATTGATGGATTGATCGGGCAGGGACGGGTAGCCTACGGCAGGGCGAATCCCTTGATATTTCTCGACCAACAGATCGGGCATTGACAGACTTTCATCTTTGGCGTATCCCCACGCTTCTTTGCGTACATATTCGTGCATCTTTTCCGTAGCAGCTTCTGCCAGACGGTCGGAAAGAGTCTGGACGAGTAAATGTTTGTAGGGATCCTGCTCGTACAGGCCTTCCATATCTGCATCTATGCAAGAAGCAAAGGCACCTATTGTATCCGGAATGCCAGAAGAAAGAGGGCGGATAAAGTCACTCAGGCAAAGGAACGGGCTTCCATCCCGTTTAGGCGTCTGCTGGCGGAGCAAAGGGAAAACTAGGAATTGACCGGTTTCTTTTTCAATCACCAGGTTATCTCCGTCCGAGTTTGCTTTGCAAAGTTTGAAGATAGTTCTCACTTCATAATCCCTGTCAAGTAAATCCAGCATCCGGTTGGCCTCCTTAAACAGTTGCATAGCTTCGGAAGCCTTGTTGCGGTCTTCTTCCGGAAAAGTAGTCAGCCACGAAGCACGGCAGACATCGCAACCGTGAATGTTGGCGATCGCTGCGAAACGAGGTTGGAATCCCCATGCATGGAAAAAGTAAATCCAATTGATGTAGGGGGCGACGTTATGTATCTTATAAGATAAAATCATATGTTTATAAGTGACGAGTTGCTGTTTATCTGAATCTTAACTCCTGTCCACGATAATTCTCGTCAATGGTTCCGTTATCATATAACAGATGACCGTTCACAAATGTTTTTTCTACTTTCCAGTGGAAAGTATGACCTTCCAGCGAGCTCCATTTACATTTGCTCAGGATGCAGTCTGTGGTAACAGTCCACGCACTGTCGGGACGAACCAAAACCAGATCCGCCTGATATCCTTTCCGGATAAATCCGCGATTACGTATCTCATACATTTGTGCAGGAGCATGAGACATCTTCTCTACTACCTTTTCGATGCTGAAAGCGCCTTTGTCTGCCAATTCGAGCATACTAACCAAAGAGAATTGTATGGTCGGCATGCCGGACATGGCTTTTAATGCACCTCCTTCTTTTTCGCTCAGTAAGTGCGGAGCATGGTCGGTCGCAATAGCGTCGATCAGACCGCTGTTGACTGCCTCCTGCAAAGCCTTCCGGTCTTCTGCCGTTTTGATGGCAGGATTACATTTGATGCGCGCTCCTAAGGTCTGATAATCTTCTTCGGTAAAAATTAGATGAGACACACACGCTTCGGCAGTAATACGTTTCTCTGCCAAAGGTGCTTTGGAGAATAAACTCAGTTCTTTGGCAGTAGAAATATGCATAATATGCAGACGCGCATTGGTCTCGCGTGCCAATTGTACCGCCAAAGCGGAAGAACGGTAGCAAGCCTCTTCCGAGCGGATGACCGGATGAAGTGACAAAGGTACATCGTCACCGTATTCTTTTTTATATTTATCCGTATTCTCTTTGATGATTCCCTGATCTTCACAGTGTGCTGCAATCAGTAAATCCGTACCTCCGAAGATATTGCGCAGACTTGCCATCCGGTCTACCAGCATATTTCCCGTACTGGAACCCATAAATAACTTCACCCCACATACCCGGTTTTTGTCCAGCTGACTGAATAACGGATAATTATTGTTAGTCGCTCCGAAATAACAGGAGAAGTTGACAGATGATTTTTCCGCCAGCAAAGCCAGTTTGTCATTCAGCGCCTCCAAAGTTGTGGTCTGAGGATTTGTGTTCGGCATATCCATGATCGAGGTAACTCCTCCGGCTGCCGCGGCATGGCTTTCCGTTGTGATATCTGCTTTATGAGTCAGCCCCGGATCGCGGAAATGTACGTGCTCGTCAATAGCCCCCGGCAAAAGATAACAGCCGGATGCGTCAATCGTTTCGTCACAAGGCATGTCAGCCTCTTGTCCGTCAACTAAGATCTCGGCAATCTTCTCACCTTCAATAACAACAGATCCCGGAACTTTTCTTCCTTCGTTGACAATTACGGCGTTTTTTATCAGTATACGTTTCATTTCTTTTGCGGGAATTTATGGAACCAACTATTTATTTTTAACTTGATCACTCCGAATATGGCTTCTCCAAAGATACTGCTGTTCATCTTGGAAGTTCCCAACTCACGGTTAATGAAGATGACGGGGACTTCTATGATTTTGAATCCGCATTTGTAAGCAGTGAACTTCATCTCGATCTGAAAAGCATATCCTTTGAAGCGAACATGGTCCAGATCGATTGTTTCCAGCACCTGACGGCGGTAGCATACAAATCCGGCAGTCGTATCATGCACCGGAATACCGGTAATGAAGCGGACGTACTTGGAGGCAAAATAAGACATCAGCACCCGTCCCATCGGCCAGTTGACTACATTCACACCACTTACATAACGGGAGCCGACAGATACGTCTCCTCCTTCTTTTGCACAAGCTGCGTACAAACGGGGCAGATCATTCGGGTTATGGCTGAAATCGGCATCCATTTCGAAGATATATTCGTATGCGTGCTTCAACGCCCACTTGAATCCTGCGATGTAAGCAGTACCCAATCCTAACTTCCCTTTGCGCTCGATCATAAAGAGGCGTTCGGGGAATTCCTGTTGCAAAGTTTTCACAATGCTTGCAGTGCCGTCCGGAGATCCGTCTTCTATAACCAGTATATGGAATACCTTGTCTAAACCGAAAACGGCACGGATAATATTTTCTATGTTCTCCCGTTCATTATAGGTCGGGATAATAACGATGCTATCTGATAATTGCATAGAAGTCCTATTTTTAAGACAAATGTAGCGCTTTTCCTTTAGTTATAGAGGGACTAAGGATAATTTAACGCGTTTGTATTTGTTCCCCGGTGTGAAACTATTGGTTTCATGCCTTGAAACTTTTAGTTTCATTGTTTGAAACCAATAGTTTCAAGGCTTGAAACAATCTTGAAGAAGAAAACTTCGGTGTGACTATATCAATCCCGGTTCTTTTTTCGTACTTTTGCGGTGAAATTTTATAGCTATGACAATAACTGAGTTGCAACAACAATATGCCGCTCATCCTAATACGGCAGTCATGGAACGACTGCTGAAGGATGCGTCCGTTCAAACTATTTTTTGCGGGGGCTTATGTGCTTCTTCCGCTTCTCTTTTCTCTTCTGTATTGGTGAAACAAGATGTGTGTCCGTTTGTCTTTGTACTGGGCGATCTGGAAGAGGCGGGCTATTTTTATCATGACCTGACACAAGTGCTGGGAACAGAGAAAGTGTTGTTCTTCCCGTCTTCATTCCGCCGTTCCATCAAGTACGGACAAAAGGATGCGGCCAACGAGATTCTGCGTACAGAAGTACTGAGCCGGTTGCAGAAAGGAGAAGAAGGTTTGTGCATCGTTACCTATCCGGATGCGCTGGCAGAGAAAGTGGTATCCCGCAAGGAATTGAGCGATAAGACCTTGAAACTGAATGTGGGAGAGAAGCTGGACACTACTTTTATCACAGACGTGCTGCATAGCTATGGTTTCGAATATGTGGATTATGTGTACGAGCCGGGACAATATGCCGTTCGGGGTAGTATCATTGATGTCTTTTCGTTTGCTTCGGAATATCCTTATCGTATTGACTTTTTCGGTGACGAAGTAGAGAGTATCCGTACATTTGAAGTAGAGTCGCAGTTGTCCCGTGAGAGGAAAGAGGGAGTGGCTATAGTCCCTGACCTGGCAGTGACGGGAGATGTGACAACTTCTTTTCTTGATTTCATTCCTAAAGAAACCGTTTTGGCAATGCGTGACTTCCTTTGGTTGCGCGAGCGTATCCAGGTAGTGCACGATGAGGCTTTGACGCCACAGGCTATTGCCGTACAGGAAGCCGAAGAAAATGGCGGTATCACGCTGGAGGGCAAGCTGATTGATGGCAGTGAATTTACGGTACGTGCCCTCGATTTCCGCCGGATGGAGTTTGGGAATAAACCGACTGGTACGCCGGATGCAAAGATCTCTTTCCATACTTCCGTACAACCTATTTTTCATAAGAACTTTGATCTGGTGGCCGGTTCTTTCAAGGACTATCTTGAACAGGGATATTCACTTTATATCTGTAGTGACAGCACTAAGCAGACCGACCGTATCAGAGCCATCTTTGAAGACCGGGGAGATAAGATTCAGTTTACTCCTGTAGTACGTACGATACATGAAGGCTTTGTGGATCATACGCTGCATCTGTGTATTTTTACGGATCATCAGCTGTTCGACCGTTTCCATAAGTACAACTTGAAAAGTGACAAGGCCCGTTCGGGTAAGGTCGCTCTGTCCCTCAAAGAATTGAATCAGTTTACTCCGGGAGATTATGTGGTTCACACGGATCATGGTATCGGTCGTTTCTCCGGTTTGGTACGCATTCCGAATGGAGATACTACGCAGGAAGTGCTGAAACTTGTCTTTCAGAATGAGGATGTCGTGTTCGTTTCCATTCATTCCCTTCATAAAGTTTCCAAATATAAAGGTAAGGACGGAGAAGCTCCGCGACTGAATAAACTGGGTACCGGTGCCTGGGAGAAACTGAAAGACCGTACGAAGGCGAAAATTAAAGATATTGCCCGCGACCTCATTAAACTATATTCGCAGCGCCGTCAGGAAAAGGGTTTCTCTTACAGCCCTGACAGCTTCTTGCAGCGTGAACTGGAAGCCTCCTTTATCTATGAAGATACGCCCGACCAAAGTAAGGCAACGATGGAGGTGAAGGCCGATATGGAAAGCGACCGTCCGATGGATCGCTTGGTGTGCGGAGATGTGGGTTTTGGAAAGACAGAAGTAGCAATCCGTGCAGCGTTTAAAGCCGTAGCCGATAATAAACAGGTGGCGGTCCTTGTGCCGACGACTGTTCTTGCCTATCAGCATTTCCAGACATTCCGCGAACGTTTGAAGGATCTGCCCTGCCGGGTAGAATATTTGAGCCGTGCCCGTACGGCAGCTCAGTCCAAAGCCGTATTGAAAGGACTGAGGGAAGGAGAAGTCAGTATTCTTATCGGCACCCACCGTATTTTAGGAAAAGATGTTCTGTTTAAAGATTTAGGCTTGCTGATCATTGATGAAGAGCAGAAATTCGGAGTCTCTGTGAAGGAGAAGCTGCGACAGCTAAAGGTGAATGTGGATACATTGACCATGACTGCCACGCCGATTCCACGTACGCTTCAGTTCTCGCTGATGGGAGCCCGCGACCTGAGTGTAATCTCTACGCCTCCGCCTAACCGCTATCCGATTCAGACAGAAGTACATACCTTCAATGAGGAAGTGATTACGGACGCGATTAATTTTGAGATGAGCCGCAACGGTCAGGTTTTCTTTGTCAACAACCGGATTGCGAACCTTCCGGAACTGAAAGCGATGATCGAACGTCATATTCCCGATTGCCGTGTTGCCATCGGGCATGGACAGATGGAACCCACACAGCTGGAACAGATCATTTTTGACTTTGTCAATTATGACTATGATGTGCTTTTGGCGACTACTATCATAGAGAGCGGTATCGATATTCCGAATGCCAATACGATCATCATCAACCAAGCGCAGAACTTTGGTCTGAGTGACCTCCATCAGATGCGTGGACGTGTAGGGCGCAGTAACAAAAAGGCTTTCTGTTATCTGCTGGCGCCTCCGTTGAGCAGTCTGACGGCAGAAGGAAAACGACGCTTGCAGGCGATTGAGAACTTCAGTGATTTGGGGAGTGGCATCCATATCGCTATGCAGGATTTGGATATACGTGGAGCCGGTAACCTGCTCGGAGCAGAGCAGAGTGGCTTCATTGCCGATCTGGGGTACGAAACGTATCAGAAAATTCTTGCCGAAGCAGTTCATGAACTGAGGAATGATGAGTTTGCAGAATTGTATGCAGATGAAATAAAGGGAGAAGGTCAGATCAGTGGAGAAGAATTTGTAGACGAATGTCAGATAGAAAGCGATCTTGAACTTCTGTTGCCGGCCACCTATGTGACGGGCAGCAGCGAGCGTATGTTGCTTTACCGCGAACTGGACGGACTGACGCTGGATAAAGACGTGGATGCCTTCCGTTTCCGCCTGGAAGACCGCTTCGGACCTGTTCCGCCGGAAACGCAGGAATTGCTTCGCATCGTTCCCCTCCGTCGCTTGGCGGCGCGATTGGGAGTGGAGAAAGTCTTCTTGAAGGGCGGACGTATGACGCTATTCTTTGTCTCCAATGCGGATAGTCCGTTCTATCAGAGTCAGGCGTTTGGCAAAATGATAGATTACATGATGAAATATACCCGGCGCTGTGACCTGCGTGAGCAGAACGGCCGACGGAGTATGCTGATAAAGGATGTGACTAATGTGGAAACTGCCGTTAGTGTGTTGCAGGAGATTGTAGCGTTGCCGGTGAAAGAACTGGATGATCATTAATTGATAAATAATAGGAGCAATGTTTGTTTTTTATATTCAAAAATGCTTATCTTTGATCTAAAGACACAGATAAGAACAAGTAAGAGCCATTTAAAATCTAAAAAATAATGAATATGAAAAACATGCTGACATTGATCGTCCTATTATCATCGTGGTTAACGGTGTATTCGCAAGAGAGTTATACGGAAGCTGAACTAAAACAGAAATGTGATTCTATTGTAGAAGAAGCTAATACTTTGTACAGATATGAAACGGCTGCCTGGAATTTCACTGATATGTTTTTGCCTAAACCGGAACTGATGGAAACAATACAAGGTATTCTTACTTATCAACAGGGAGATACGATTAAATGCCTTGTGATTGATAACCAGTCTCAATGTACATATGAAGTCTCCTTCCTTAACGAGACGACACCTTGTTCGGAAGTGACGACTCATAGAGGCCTGTCCGAATATGAAATGCATTTAATTAAAGTCAGAGAAAAAATACGGAGTGCATTTGCTGATGAAAAGGAATATCCGATTTATGGCTACAAAGACTTTCCTGGATTCTCATTCCTTTTAAAGATGGTTATAAATTCTATGCTATTTCTGGGACATCCAAAGGAGGGGTTATACCTTTCGGCAATGACTACTTGTTTATTGCTGATAAAGAAGGAGAAATCCAATCATGGAGGAAATTTCATTCCGGTCTTCTTCCGGTAGAAGTTACGGATCAAATGCCAATGATTGTTTTTCCTATCCATTCACATCTGAAAAAGGAACCATTCATTTCCGCTACTGATATTTGCACATTCAGGCTTTACTATAATCAGACTGGGAGTACAAAATTTGCTGTATATTCACCGGCTCTTTCTATATATTTCGTCTATGAGTTAGCTACCAATACCATCACTCCGACAAAGGATATAAATTTTAATTCGACACCTCTTTCTGAAAAGGCTGCTCCATGATTTATTTATCATGATTGGAAAGAGAACAGGAAGGTATTAGTAAAAGTATATTGTTCATTATAAATGTATGAATATATTTTCGTCTGATGCCTTTTCTCTGTCATCTGTGATTTTTGTTTTCTCTTTC
>OLXE01000927.1_pt1 | contig 15031 bp, 7 predicted proteins | sample 1644571 | NCBI WGS metagenome assembly OLXE01 (sample SAMEA103958161, study PRJEB25191) | human gut metagenome | biome: human-associated habitat [ENVO:00009003]; feature: intestine environment [ENVO:2100002]; material: feces | place: Germany | collected 2013/2015
TATATAAAATCAATGATTTAACTCTAAGATAAATTCATCATCTTCTCTCACAATATACCCCGAACTCTGCAATGGAGGTAGTACCATTAGAGTTTAAGACAGTCATTCGTACCGCATCTCCCCAAACCGTATCGAAACGGTGGATTTTCACACGCAGACCGGTAGGAGCCTTACCTTCGTAAAGGGGTTTCCATGTACCACCCGCACGGTATTCCAGACGGTATTCCTGCAAACGGTCATTGTTACGATCCGTAATAACCACCATATTGAAAGATTTCTCGCGCTCAAAAGTAACCGAATACCAGGGCACTTTCACTTCAGGATTAGAATTCCAGCAGGTCCCGAAATCATCGTCATTGGCAAAGTCCATGATAGCATAGTCACTGCTCCATGTACCTTCGGCAGGCTGATATTTGGCAATGTTGGAAGATATAATAGGAGCATCCGCTTCGGGAACCGTTGCTACACGACCGTCGTTCTTCCACAGTTTACCTATTTCCTTCAGAGCTTTCAAGGCGTTGGCATCCATCAAGCCGTCTCTGTTGGGAGCTACGTTCAGGATAAAGTTACAGTAGGATTTGCCCATCGGGATGATATTATCATTGACCATTTGTGCCGGAGACTTCACAGGGGTAGTCGGGAAACTTTCTTTCCAGAACCAGTTCTGCTGTAACGGCAGGCAAGACAAGGCAGGCAGACGGTTGGTATCTTTCGAGATATGCTGTCCGGCTCCTTGTTCGTAAGACTTGATGTCCGTGTAAAACAAAGCCTCGGCAGGATATTTCGCTGCATTCAAATCCATCACCAGACAGTTGGGCTGGATTGATTTGACCAGACGATAAATATCTTCAAAAGGTACGTCATCGTAAGAGATACGTGACCACGGGGCATCCCAACCGTCAATGATCAAAGCTGTTATTTCACCATAGTTGGTCAACAGTTCGCGAAGTTGCTCCTTGATCATTTCGATATGCTGCGGAGTTATACACTTGGGACGCAGCCGGGCATGCGTATCGAGGATCGAATAATAGAGCATCACTTTCATCCCTTCGGCACGGAATGCGTCGGCATATTCTTTTACCACGTCACGTTTGAACGGGCTGCTCATTACACTATAATCGGTCGTTTTAGTATCCCATATACAGAAACCGCTATGATGTTTCGTTGTCAGACATCCGTAGGTCATGTTGGCTGATTTTGCCGCTTTTGCCCATTGTTTGCAGTCCATCCTGACAGGGTTGAAAAGCTCGGGAGCAGCATCCGGGTCCGGCCAGTCCTCATTAAAGAAGGTCGGCATGTTGAAATGAATGAACATACCACAGCGTAAATCAACGAATTCCTGTTGCAGCTGGTGCAACGACTTAGTTTGAGCATTCAGGCATAACACCGAAGTTATACCCAGGATCATCAGTAAAAACAGTCTTTTCATCATCTATTCATTTATTAATTATTAATTAAGTACGTTAGTATCATTAGCTTATACTATCTTATTCACATTCATTCTCAGTCTCTCTGATACTTCATCCACATTCCACCTTTCGAAGTGGCTTCCGTATCGGGACACAAAAGATAGATGTAGAATTTATCTCCTGCACTCTGACGGTCGTGACGAACAACAAAAAGCCCTTTCTCATTGAACCAAGTATCTATCAGGTCTTTACAGTAGGCATTTATCTCAGCCACTTCAGTCGCATTAAGAGTACCGCTGCCGCAAGTCTGTCCACTACCGGATATGTTCTTAAACAAGACACGGTCTTTATCGGAATTATTCATCAGGATGCTTGCTCCTTCTTCACTGCTCGGGAAAGCGAGGTTTGCAAACCACCATGTCCAGATAACGAGCGGTCTTTGCTTCGCGCTTCCACTCCATCCGAAATCATAGCTCATGGCATTTATATCGGCGATTGTTCCACCGGAGCTTGTAGCCTGTCCGCCTGTTCCCGCCCATATTTCATCGCAAGCGGCACCGTGATCCTGCGCTTTTCCGAGTGTGAATTTTCCTCCGGAAGTCACATAGTCGAAGTCATTGACCGCTCCCTTGTTGGAGGTCAGGGTTACATTTGACATACCGTCTACCGCCACCGCATCACCGGTGCAATCAATGGCTTTGAAGGCATAAGTGGCTCCGTTCACCGATTTAATCTGTTCTACCGGCGTGTCCAGTTTGAAGATTTGCCCTTCTTTCGTCAGTTTAGATTCATAATATTGCGTATGGCCGTTCGCATCGCTTCCATCCTTGTTTTCAATCGTTATTACCTTGACAGAAAGATCATTGACACCATTCAGTACCAAGCCATAATAACCGATAAAATTGCCGGAAGCGTCACAGATGGACTGATTATCCAATAAGTTTTTCTCAAAGAGTTCGGTAAAGTCCGCTTTTGAAGCAACTTTACCATCGATGTATGCCTGTGTAGTCGGCTGCAGTTCAATGGTATTGCCGGTAGATTCACCGTATAAGTTCAGCTGTGGCGCCTCTCCTTCTGCCGGAATCTCTGATACGACAAACTTGGTATCTGCAAATTCACTACCTAGGTTTTGCAGATGGACATCGCAATTCTCAATATCCAGTGCCACTTCCTTGCCTTTGGCAGAGAATGATGTTTTTCCTTCTACCGCCATCTCCAGAAAGTCCGAATCCAGTGTCACTGTTCCGTCTTCATGAAACTGGAAATAAAACTCGTGCCCCTGATAGTCAGCTTTCCAACAGCCATCGGCTGTGCCATACAATATTTTTTAACGGAGGAAGCCTTCAGACGGTCACCATCTCCGTAGCCCACGTCATTCAAATCCAAGGTATTGCAACTCCAAAAGCTCGTGCACAGCACAGCTAATGCAAATAATACTTTCTTCATCATAGTTGTTTTTTAAAGGTTGCTCTATTAGTTATTTTGCAGGAACACTTCCACCTCTGTCTTGTATTCGTTCCAGAGTTCTTCCATCGTAAGGTCCGGGTAGCTCTCCTTCAGGATATACTTCACCGCATCCTCCAGGCTCCACTGGTTGGTCAGTTCGTCCATCAGCACCGTCCACGGCAACATACGTACGAAGTCGCCATTATAAAGACGCAGCCAACTCATAAAAGCACCGGAAGTATTATAGTCAACCTGCCAGACAAAGTATTTATCACTCTGCGGATTCCGGTAAGACTTGGCGATAGCAGCCTGATATTCTTCTTTTTGCGTAGCCAGAATATATCCTTTGCTCGCTACTTTCACAGCGTCCGGCCATCCTTCCTGATATCCCTGCCGGTCACAATCCTGCACACCTTCCATGATATATTTTCCTTGTTTGGGCATCCACTGCACGCAGTGTCCCATCTCGTGCATAAACACATGCTGCATGTCCGGCAGTTTCCACCACGCATCGTTCGGATTGCTTTCCGAAGCCGGATAAACAATACCTCTTCCTTCGTTATGGGTGGGGTAATCTATCGCATACGCTCCTCCGGTCTGGTCTTTCTTGATAAAGACACGCAGTTTGCTGTAAGGGTCGAAAGCCAGATTATAGGGGTCGAATGACATAGCCGCACAATCCATATAATACCATTTCCGGAACTCTTCCTGAGTAGCAGCCTCATCTCCGTTACCTATCAGATTATACAATGCAGAAACGGGACGTATCTCCGAATCACTCTCAAAGGAAATCTGAACTTGTGTCGCCTGGCTGGTTTTAAAATACTGCCAGGCAGCATAGTTCATATCCACTTGAAGTTCATACTTATCCGCCTGATCGCTCAGATTCGTCCAGTCACTTGTCTGCCGGGCACCGTCGGCATCTTTGTAGATAGAACGGAAACGAAGTTCCTCTACACCGTAACGGTCTGTAACCACTACTGTACGATATTTACTCAGACGCAGAGTGGTCGGCTCGTTGCCATAATCCCGCCTTTTCACAGTCAGGTTGCCAAAATCACCGACATTCGGGATCATGACGCGCTTTATCTTTTTGCCGGAGAGCAGGGAGTTGAATTCTACTTCCACTCCCACATATTCATCTCTCTTTTCCCAGCCAGAGTTACTGCCGTCCCACGTGAGGTAAAGTTCATTCAGCACCTCATCATATTTCGCCTCTTTGAGAGGGGCAGCCGCATATCCGGCTACGGTATTCCCGTCTTTCAGTACAGGCTGATAATCTTTATAGATGTCAGGAGTTGCGAAGCTGTCTTCCTCACCGTAGCAGGCAGCCAGTGTCAGTGAGACAAACAACCCGAAAGCTATATCTTTCCAATGTTTCATAATCTTCTTGTTTAAGCGTTATTGTTCGAATATCGTATTACCATCCTAAGTTTTGTACCAGTGACGGGATACGACGGAGGTCATCATAAGGTATCGGCATGAAATATTGCTTTTTCGTAAATGCTACACGAGTCTCAAAAGAGGTCCTTTCGAAGAATGCCGGATAATCCTTGTCCATATTCATACCGTATACTTTGCCTCCTTCGCCTCCGGTGTGATATGCCGGATAGATCCAATGTTCGGGATCATTCTGTCCTTCCGCCACTTTCCAGCGACGCACATCGAAATAGCGGTTCCATTCGAAGACTAGTTCAACCAAACGTTCGCGGCGGATACGGTTCAGCAGATCGGTCTGTGTCTTCGGACAGGTTATTTTGCCGGCTGTTGCGGTAAATGTATATTCGGGGATGCCTGCACGGACACGGATTTTATTCAGATAAGTCAGGGCATTGTCGAGATCGCTGCACATACAAAGTGCTTCGGCATATCCCAAATACATATCTGCCAGACGAAGTACCGGAGAGAAGTGTTTCGAGCCGTTGTTGTTAGAAGCTTTCGCACCCCGACGGATCAAGTATCCCGAATCCGGACAGTCGCCGGAGGCTTTGGACTTGCCGCAGGTTCCGTTTGCACCGTTGGTGAAGTCTGTGCGCATTTCCTCATTGTACTTACCTTCGTTCAGCCAGATAGAGCCGCTATAGGTAATATTCACATAAAAGCGCGGTTCACGGTCTTTCCACTGTTTCAGCACTTTGGACTTATCGGCGTCAAAGTAAAGACGGGAAGGGTTATTGGGGTCATAATATCTTCCGGATGTGAAGTTGTTGGCGCTCGGTATGCCCTCGAATTTGTCATAGCCGGGATCTTCTTCGATGGTCAGTCCGTCTTTCGTAAAGAACAGGTCTACCGTTTCCTGTGTTGTATAATAGCCACCGCCGCCAGTCACATCGGTATCCTGGAAGTCGGTAAACTTAGGGCATACCCAGTAGGTATAGTCGTACAAATCTCTCAGTTTCACAAAAATCAGTTCATCAACAGCTTCCCAGGTTGTGGTGAAAAACTCGCCCGCAGCCCTGCACGAAGCATAAGGGTCTAGTTTTCCATTCGTATAGACCTCGGTCAGCTTGTATCCCTGTCCGGTTGCGAAGGTCATAAACCGTTCATATGCATCGCGTGCCTGAGCCCATTTGGAGTTATCTTCGGTCTGAGGGAAAAGTTGTTTGCCGTCTTTATTCTTGACTGACGCCTGATCCGTATTTCCGTTGAAAAGCGGACTTGCCCAATAGAGGTACAGCTTTGCCTTGAGTGCCATACAAGTGGCGACATCCATACGTCCCAGGTTTGCCTTTCCGGCTCTCTGGAGCAAATCGCCGGAATCAATGGCGCTCTGCAATTCCGTAGCAATGAAGTTTACGCATTCATCTACCGAATTACGTTCTTTAATCAGTTCTTCCAAGGAAGCGTCCAAAGGAATGGGATCTTCGCCAATCAACGGAATGGGACCGTAAAGGCGCAGCAATTCAAAATAATAGTATGCCCGCAATGCACGTGCTTCCGATTTCCACTTTCCACGTGTAGAGGCGGCGGCTTCTGTACATTTATCTACGTTCTGGATGAACGTACTTGCTTTGGCTATTGCCTGATAGTACTTTGAAAAGTATTCACTTGCCTGAGCTGAAGCGGAGTTAAAGGAGCCGTTGGTCCATTCCGCATACGTTTTGTTCCAGCGGTTTGCTCCGTCCAACGATGCTTCCGTAAAGATACCTCCGTAGGTGTTCGGATGAATGGCATCTGTCACTTCACGCACGTAGCTGTATACATTGTTCAGATATTCTTCCGTCCTTTGCTTGGAGGCAAACGTTTCGTCCAGTCCAAACTGCACACCGGGAATCGGTTCAAAGAAATCACTGCAAGCAGTCAGTCCGACACACATCGATGCAGCCAACAGGTATTGTTTTATTCTATTCTTCATAACGATTATTTGACTTTAGGGTTAAAAACTAAACTTGACTCCGACCGAATAGCTGGATACATTCGGATAAGCTGTTCCATTACTTGAGTTCAGCTCCGGATCCCACAGCTTGAAGTTAGAGAAGGTAAGCAGATTCGTACCCATGAGGTAGACGCTTGCACTTTTGAGGAAACATCTGTCCAGCAGCTTTTTCGGTATATTGTAGGATATGTTCAGTTGCTTCAGACGCAGGAAGCTGACGTCTTTCACCCACCACGAACTTTTCTGAACATTATTCGTGTTGGCGTCACTGCCGACATACATGCGCGGATAGAACACATCCTGATTGGTCGGATCGTCGGGACTCCAGCGGTCGTGGATGTTGGCAAAGACATTGTCACGGCCTTCGTCATCCCAGAAAGGCTTGATACAAATGCCGTCCAGATAGCGGTCGGCCTGTCCGGTTCCCTGAAACAGGGCGCTGATAGAAAAGTCTCCGATCTGTAGGTCAGCACCGAATCCGTAATAGATTCTGGGGACATCACCGCGGCCGATGACGGTCTTGTCATAGTTGTCGATCACCCCGTCTCCGTTCAAGTCACGGTATTTGATATCGCCTACATGTACTGTCCCGAACTGGGTAGCATGGTCTTCAATCTCCGCCTGACTGGTAAAGAGCCCATCGGCTATGAATCCCCAAGTCGCATTTACATTCGTACCGCGTGTCTCCATCCAAGGATAGTCTACCGGCGGTTCGTCGTTCTCTATAATCTTGTCTTTATTGAAAGTCAGATTGCCACGTACCGTAAGGAATGTCTTCTTACCCAACCGTTGTGTATAGTCCATCGCCAGCTCTATACCTTTATTTTCTACGACACCCAGATTAGCATAAGGGTTTTCAATCCATCCGGCGTAGCTGGGGATTGTACTGCGTTGCAGGAAGATGTTGTCGCGACGTTCCTTGAAAAAGTCGACTACAAAGGACAGATTATCATTCAGGAACTTGATATCGATACCCAAGTCTTGCTTTCTGGATTTAGACCAAGTGACATTTACACCATACTTTTCTTCTCCATAACCGTTGGCACTTGTATAATTGGTTCCGAACATGGTTCCTGTCAGACCGGTGAACACCCCCTGATACATGAAGCGTCTGCCTGTTGCGGTATCACTGCCGACCCATCCGTCCGTATAGCGGAATTTGAGGAAGGAAATGTATTTGCGGACCGGATTCCAGAAAGATTCATTGGAGACTGCCCATCCCAGACCAAAAGCAGGGAAGACACCATAACGCTTGCCCGGACTGAAGTTCTCCGAACCATTGATACCGAGATTGAATTCTGCGAAGTAACGGTCGTTCCATGAATAAGTAGCACGTCCGGCAAAACCGCGTTGCTTGTAAGGCATACCGCCAATGACATCCGTCGCATTCAAATCCCAATATACTTTCTGATTGTAAAGCAACAGACCTCCTACCCGATGAGCACCGAAACTACGATCATAGTTCAAGGATGCTTCTGTATACACCGTGCGGCTGCTCCATTGCTCCGGTGTCTGAAGTGACAGGCTACCATCCGCTTCTTTCAGCACCGAGTAGAGGTAATCGCCTGTTTCTTCATCAAACAAGGTGTCTTCTATCCAGATTCCGTTTTCGTCCGTTTTACCGGCAAAGGTGTACATCGGTTCATTCCGGTTATACTTTCTCTTACGTGAATTGTAAGTATCGAAAGCTACCATGGCAGAAGCGGAAAGTCCTTTGCTCCACTTCCAGAAATCCAAGTCCTGCTTCACGCGGATATTAGAATTTAACTGGCTGGAAAATTCATCATAATAACCTCCGCGAGCCAGCAGACCGTAAGGGTTGAACTTTTGCTGTGAGTTGATACCGGACACGGTACCGTTGGGCAGCAACAAAGGATAAATAACCGGATTCACATCCATACAGGCTGCGTACAGCGAACTGGTGCTGCTCTGCGGATAGTGTCCCTGTCCCAGATAACCGGAAAAACCCAGATCAACCGTCGTCTTGGAAGTCGGCTTCAGATTCAGGTTGGAGGTGAAGTTATAACGGTCGTACTTCATCTGAGTATTGTAGTTCTCCAGCTTGAAGTTGCGGGTCATACCGGTTTCTCCGTAGTAACTCAATGAAGCATAATAGTTTGCATTAGGTACACCACCACGGATATTAATATTCCCGCGACGGTTGTGTCCCCAGTCATTGAACAGGTTATCTGCCCAGTCGATGGCCGGATACAGGTAAGGATTATACAATCGGGGATTGTCATTCGGCAATAAACCGTTGGCCTTCTTTGTCGCTTCGATATAAGCAGCCGAATATTTAAGTGTACCGCTTGTATTCATCTGCGCCTCGTTGCGTGCATCCATGTAAGTGTAGGCATCTGCCATATCTACTTTCTTGGTCAGGCGGGTAAAACTTTCGTAATAGTCCACACTAAACTGCGGTTTGCCTACTTTACCGGGTTTGGTTTTCACAATCACGACTCCGTTGGCACCACGTACACCATATACTGCAGTTGCGGAAGCGTCTTTCAGCACTGTAAACGATTCGATATCTTCAGGGTCGATATTGTTGAAACTACGTTCTACCCCATCAACGAGCACAAGGGGACTGGAACTCTGTCCGAGCAAGGAAGATAAACCACGAATCCAGATATCCGATTCATCGTGACCGGGTTCGCCGCTACGCTGAACGGCAACCACCCCGGCAATGCGTCCGGAAATAGCAGAAGACAGACTTGCAGCAGGCATCTTAATGTCTTTCACATCCATCGTAGACTGAGCGCCTACCACGGATACTTTACGCTGATTGCCGTAACCCACTACTACCACTTCATCCAGTGACGACACATCTTCCACCAAAACGACATCTACGATTTTTTGCTTTGCTACCTTTACCTCTTGCGGCTTATATCCTATATAAGATATGAGCAGAATAGGATTCCCTGTTGAAAGCTTCAAGGTATACTGACCGTTCATATCGGTAATGGTACCATTCGTTGTACCTTTTTCCTGAACACTCACCCCTATGAGCAGTTCTCCTTTTTCATCAGAGACACGGCCTGTGACGGAACTTCCTTGCGCCCATACTGTTACACTACACGTAAGTAACAATAGCAGTAGCCATAATGACCTGATGCGATGTTTTTTCATTTCAAACAAATTCATACTACTTGTTTTTAATTAATAATAATAAGGTTACCAAATACGTTTAATACGTTGACGCAAATTAAAGGAATAACCAAAGAAATGAGATACTCCTGTGCGCCAAAAAACAGAGAAGAGAAAAAATGTCTGTTTAAAGTACAGATGGTAAAATAGAGTACTGGATAACACCCTATATATCAGAATAATAAATAATGAAAAACAAAAGAGAGTACAAAGGAGACCAACCTTAAAAAGCAGCACAGATCAGCATGGGAATTTATTTCTTGGCAACTAATACCAGACCGCTTCCTGGCTGTTCACTCCTGATTTTTATGAGTGTCATTCCCTAAAAGCTTCTCTCTATATACCTTAGGAGTTACGCCAAACTTACGGGTAAACTCTTTGTAGAAGTAAGCACGACTGGATATACCTACATCGGAAATTACATCCTGAATAGACAGTTCCTCGTTCTGCAACAAACGGGCGGCCTTCTCCATCCGGTAATCTTTAATCAAATCGCTGGGTGACATACCCGAAATCTCCTTAAACTTCCGGTAGAACTGACGGGAACTCATCAACATTTGTTCTGCCACAAACGTGGAGCCCAAATCTTCACGATCCAGATTCTGCTCCACGACCTGCAAGAACTTCCTGACAAAATCCGCCTGCTCCGTAGTGGTACAAACAATAGAATCTGCCCAGCCTTCCAGGTCTTCCATATAAATCTGTCTGGCTTCCCGCTTGCCATAAATCACTTTATGGATCGTTTCTTTCAGGAATGGTATATCATAAGGAAGAACAATATAAGAATCTGCCCATAGAATCAACTCCCGCTGCATAGACGCACTGACTTTCCATGTCAACATCGGAATAAACGCTGTCTTCGACAACATAGAACGATTCTTATTGACATACTTTATAAAAGTACTTTCCGCATCGGCATACATAAGCATATCCACCAGAAATAAAGTCGGTGCGGACTTATGCATCTCGTCAAATGCCAACTGCACACTCCGCACTGAACGGACTTCATACTCATCGGAAAGTAACGCACTGATCAACCAGACGATCTCTTCCCTGTCTTCCAACAACAAAACTGTTTTTCTCACTTCATTCTGCTCTGCCACAACAACCGGATCGAATGTGATAGTCAACTGATTATCCTGCCCTACAGGGGTTATATAGCGCATCACACTATTCTGCTGCTTCAATGCAGAAAACACGAAACGTTGCATGGTCCGTATCCTGAACATATCATCCGAATCTTTCGCCCTGATAGACAAGAGTTCTTCTCCGGACAATACATCATTCAATCCTTTCACTGTTTCATCCGGAGAAACAAATGTCAGCATCATACAACCTGCTTCTTCTGTCACCGTCACCGATACCTTCTCTGTCTTACAACTGGAAATATAAAGGTAACTGAAATAAAGGATACAACGTAACGCATTCTTATAGGCGGGATAAGTGAAATTTTCCGGAATGTCTAACTGTATCGAAGAGACATCATGGCCTTCTTTTTCAAGTACTTGAAGCACCTCTTCCGCCAACTTCAAAAGAGACAAACGCCCCGAAACCGAAAAATGCAGCGACGACAACAAACGGAAACATTCATCACCCAACCCACACCCAAAGAGCAAGGACATCACGGATTCACGAATCTGACCTATTTTCTCTGCATGTCCTTCAGAGGAGATATTCTTGTCGTTTAGCTGATCACAAGCCTGATAAATGAGAGTACAAGTATTGAGCACCTCACGCGCCTGATAACTATCCGCCGCCAGAGATATATTTCGATTTTCCGACTCCAGCAGTTTCTTCATCATCCGTTCATGACGAAAATACTTGCGGAAAAGATGAATCACATACATTGCCAATACGATACCCAATAGTATATAAATAATGTACGCATACACTGTGCGATACCAAGGAGGCAGAATGTGTACGGGAATCGTGAAGGTCTTGTATTCTGTAGCAAACACATCTTTCTTATAGCGAACCTTAAACAGATAATCTCCGGACGGGACGCTGAAATAGGATGCTTCATTCACACTGCTGAAAGCTCCCCAGTCCTTATCATAACCTTCGAGCATATACGAGTATTCCACATCGCCACCACTGGCATAATCAGGTACAACAAAGAATAAAGAAAACGAAAGATTGGCTCCCTGCATCCGCAGCCCTTTCCTGTCCGGCAAATAATGGTCTTGCAAATTGACAAATGTCTTTTCTATGATCAGCTTACGCAATAATATTTCCGGATAATATTCCGGTGCTGCCGACACCTTCTTATCAAGGTAGAGCAATCCGTCGATTCCTCCGAAGAAAAGACAACCGGTATATGGACAACGGTAATATGCATCATCGCTAAACTCTCCTATCTGAATGCCTCCGCTGTAATAATAGGCATGAGAAAATGAATTTTCCGGATTGAATTTGATCAGTCCGCGATTCGTACCCAGCCACAGCAGCCCGTTGGCATCTTCCAGAATACTATGAATCATGTCATTAAGCAACCCTTGTTCACGACCGATATAATCCGCTTCCAGTTTGCGTTCTTTAAAAGTAACGCGCACCAAGCCGGAGGTAGTGCCCACATACAATTGCTCTCCATGCCAGTGCAAACAGAGAATATCGTCAACAGATTTATGCAGAATCTCATTCAGGGAATAGATCTGATACTCTTCCGTTTTCCGGTCAAAACGTATCAATCCCTTTTGCCTGCTTCCCAGCCACAACAGGGAATCTCCTTGTGGCACCATACTATAAAAGAGGTTAAGCTCTTGTTGCTCATGGTAAAAACGATAATTCTTCCACGATTTGATTTGAACGTCCTGCTTACTGTTATCTACTATTACTTTATAAAAACCTTTACCCGAAGTCGCCAGATAAAGGACACTGTCACTTTCCTCAAAGATGGAATGCACTTCTGCCACTTCTCTTCCAGTTCCTGTTTCCCTATTTGAAAGTTCATGCAACTTTCCATTATCAAAAGAATAATAGCACAAGCCCGAAGAGCCGGTTCCAACCCAGAATCCATTCCTATAACGGCTCTCCAACATGGAGTATACCTGAAATTCCCTGTTCTGCTTGACATACGACATCGCATTCTGCTTTTTATCCAGCGAGTAAACCTCTGTGTTGGATGCGTGTACCCCGTCCCGATAGTTTTTCACATGCAGCAGCCCGTCTCCCTTTGTTCCAAACCAAAGTCCCCCGTATTTGTCGGTCATTATCGACCTTACCTGACGGGTCAAATTAGGTGAGAAACTGTTTAACATCAGATTAGTGGCAATAGAATACTTCTTGGAATACATAATGGCTCCTTGCCCGTCGGTTCCTACCCACAGTACCCCTTGCCGGGAGTCATTATAAATACCATAGATACGCATATTCTGATCGATAATCTCCTCTGCATACTTTTGAGAAAGACGCAAGCGAATCAGACCATTCGTCTGGAATGCGATAACAATATCCTCATAGAAAGGTACAATTCCCGTTATTTGCCCATATTTATGAACCATCTCACCAATGTTACGGATGTAAATCTTAGACTTTCTTGATATATCATACACAAAAAGATCATAATCCGAATCATAGAAACAGAATACACCATTCTGATAGCAGACATACTGTATCTGCTTGGAGTGAAAATGTGAGGGAGTAGTAGTGAGACGCGTAGACAAGGTATCCTGATCGAAAGAGTTTAAAGAGAAACGATACAGGTCACCGCTTTCATAAGGGAAAAGGTATAATTCACCTTCGTCGGTAACAAACGCGCGAACATCTACTTTCAGCATTTTAATATCGGGCATCGGAATCCGCACAAAACGGCGATGGTGGGTATTGTAATAGGCAATCCAGTCATAACTCAACGCCCATGTATTACCTGCATGGTTGGAATGAATCACGAAATCAGTGTCAAATTCATAATTGCAGATTACCTGCCGTGAATCCTTCGAAAAACGATTGGCTCCCAAATGTGTAGTTATCCATAAGCAACTGCTGTCTGCCTGCTGAATAGAATGAATAATGTTATTGCTCAGCGTCTTTTGTTCCGAAAAGTCTGAACGAAACACTTCCATACTTTTCCCATCGTAACAATTTACCCCATCATAGGTACCAAACCACATCAATCCCTCATTATCCTGAAAAAGACAAAGTACGGCGCTATTGGACAATCCCTGCTGGTAGTCCACCTTTTGGAAAAGATAGGCATCCTTTACATTGTCAGCTATGCTAATCAATGGACAAATCAATGTGATAAAAACTAGAATCAGGCGTATTCTCATAGCATTTTGGAAAGTAATCAGATAATAATATGCACAAAGGTATATTTTCGGTAGCAAATTACCAAAAGTTTTTTTCGCCTTCAGCGGTTACAAACCTCACATTAACAAATAGGTATCTCAGAAAGGCATGAAAAAAGGGAGGACTCGTTTATTAGTCCTCCCTCTCTTATTATGCTCAAAGCTAGTTGATTGCTGTTACTTGGCTAGTTCATTGATTACATCCATAATTTTCTGACCGATCTCTTCAGCAGCTCCCATGGTCGAAGCCTCGCTGTACACACGAATAATCGGTTCCGTATTGCTCTTGCGCAGGTGCACCCACTTATCAGCGAAGTCAATCTTCACACCGTCGATGTCATTGATTTCCTCGTTCTTATAGATTTCCTTTACTTTAGCCAGGATAGCATCCACATCGATTTCCGGTGTCAGATCTACCCGATTCTTGGCTATGAAATAAGGAGGATAAGTAGCACGAAGCTCGCTCACCTTCTTCCCTTCGTGAGCCAGATGGCTGAGGAATAAAGCGATACCTACCAAAGCGTCACGTCCGTAATGGCTGGCAGGATAGATCACTCCACCGTTTCCTTCACCGCCAATTACAGCATTCGTTGCTTTCATCTTGGTGACTACATTTACTTCTCCTACAGCAGAGGCGCTATATTCCATACCGTATTTGCGGGTTACATCACGCAAAGCACGGGTAGAGCTCAAATTAGAAACCGTATTGCCCGGAGTATGCTTCAATACATAATCAGCTACAGTAACCAATGTATATTCTTCACCGTACATGACACCGTTCTCGCAGATCATAGCCAAACGATCAACATCCGGGTCTACAACAAATGCAACATCCGCTTTTCCACCTTTCATCAGGTTCATGATGTCACCCAGGTTCTTTTCAAGTGGTTCGGGGTTGTGCTGGAAGTTTCCGGTAGGTTCGCAATAGAGTTTCTCTACATGTTTCACACCCAGACGTTCCAGAAGTTCCGGAAGGATAATACCTCCTACAGAGTTTACACAGTCGATAGCTACACGGAAATTCGCTTTCTTGATAGCTTCCACATCTACCAGGTCGAGAGCCAGTACGCTATCAATATGTTTTTGATTGTAAGTCAGGTCTTTGCGATAAGAGCCCAAGTGGTCTACATCGGCATAGTCGAATTCCTCAGCCTCAGCAATACGAAGTACTTCATTGCCTTCTTCCGCATTCAGGAATTCTCCATGTTCATTGAGTAGTTTCAGTGCGTTCCACTGTTTGGGGTTGTGAGAAGCTGTCAGGATGATACCGCCACAGGCGCCTTCCATCGTCACAGCCAGCTCGGTAGTCGGGGTAGAAGCCAGATCGATGTCTACAACATCCCAGCCCATTCCCATTAGGGTACCGA
>OLXE01000947.1_pt1 | contig 14844 bp, 8 predicted proteins | sample 1644571 | NCBI WGS metagenome assembly OLXE01 (sample SAMEA103958161, study PRJEB25191) | human gut metagenome | biome: human-associated habitat [ENVO:00009003]; feature: intestine environment [ENVO:2100002]; material: feces | place: Germany | collected 2013/2015
ATTTCGTAAATCCAGATATTCTTTCTTGAACATGTCGACGAATAGAAAGAATAATGAAAGCAGCAACGGACCGAAGATGACTCCCATAAATCCGAATAACGGCAAACCGATAACGACTCCGAATATCGTAATCAGGGGATGGGTATCCGCCATTTTCTTCTGCAGGATGAATCGGATCAGGTTGTCCGACTGAGATATGACTATGCCACCGTATGCGGCGAGTCCGATAGCGTTGAACCAGTCTCCGGTTACGGCAAGATAGGCAGCTACGGGAAACCATATCAAGGCAGTTCCCACCATTGGAATGATGGTGGCGAAGCAGGTCAGGAATCCCAATACCAGGACATTGGGTGCTCCGAAGATAAGATACCCTATCATGGCGACCCCTCCTTGAATAATGGCTAACAGAGGTATGCCGATGGCATTGGAACGGACAATCATATTGATTTCGTGAATTACTTCCTGTGTATTCGCTTCATTGAACGGGAGAATGTCATTCACATAAGCTTCCATCTTTTTTCCTCCTATCAGCATAAAGTATAGTACGAATACCATGACAAACAGATTGATGGCAAGGCTGCTGATGCTTTCCATTATTATTTGTCCGATGCGGGGTAGGATGGAGACAATGAATGACAAGGTATCTTTTCCCAGCACATCATAACCCGTTTTTTCTTTGATAAACTCTGCCACCTGCTGCATCGGGGCAATGAATGTTTGCGGGTCCAGATTGATGTCCTGAAGTTGGTTTACCAGTAGCCAGATTGTCAGTCCGAGCGGAACCAAAAATACCATAACCGTCTCTGCCGTAATCAGCAATGCGGCAACACTGCGTTTCAGTTTCCACTTTTCTGTCAGGTGCGTCATTTGTGTGCGTACCAAAATATAAATAGTGAGTGCTCCCAGCAATCCTCCCAAAAAAGGAGTGATCTGACGGAAGATGATGATTCCCATAAATAGTATGATGACGATGAGGGAATATTTCCAGTATTGTTCTTTGATGCTCATATTATGTATTTAGATATTCTGCTTTATAAACAAAAAACAGTGTAAAAGGTTTGAATATCCGGTGTGAGGTTTATGTCTGTTACTTTTGATATATTTCGTGTCAGCGGTGTTTTAAATTCTGTCGGATGTTCGTTAATATCCGAATGAATTATGCTAAATGTTAACGAGTTTGCAGCTTTTATTAAACCATGTTATAAGATGCCCTGCTTTGCTCCTAGAATTTGGAGATATGCGGAAAGTCCGTATCTTTGTAGTGTGTTTTTCATAGTATTAGATTTAAGGTTAACAAAAAGATTGGCTGTCTGGGATAGATAGCCTTTTTTTATGCCCTTTAAAATGCTGCAAATTAATGCCGGAACTTAAAATCAGGAACAGCTTCATTCTGAATCCGCTATGCAGCGCATAGCGTTCCATTCGCTGCCATAAATGTATCGTACTGTTATAAAAGAATAATAATCAGAGATTTATCGTGCTTTAGAGGATTAATACCGTAACTTGCAGGAAAGGAAATCCCGTCTATTTTATCCCCGTATATAAACTATCCTAAAAACAATGTATTATGAAAGGTAAAGAGAGAAAAAAAGAAGCGAAGAAAGAAAAATCGGACAAAAAGACAAAAGTGTTGACTGATTATCAGAGAGAGAAGCAGAGTAAGAGTGACAGAGGAATGAGTATAATACCCAAAGCATAATGGTGCATGTAAAAAGAGAAGGTGTTATATTGGAAGGTACTTCACTTGAGTTTGAAAACGAAGGTGTGATGAATCCGGCGGTGATGGCCGAAGGAAATACGGTGCACATGTTTTATCGTGCAGTTAGGGAAGGAAATCATTCAGCTATAGGCTACTGCCGTCTGGAAGGACCGCTGACTGTAGTAGAGAGGCATACGGTTCCTCTGATAGCTCCTGATTTTGATTATGAGAGTCAAGGCGTGGAGGACCCGCGAATTGTGAAAATAGAAGGCATCTATTATCTCACCTATACTGCTTATGATGGGTATAGTGCCGTAGGAGCTTTGGCGCTTTCTAGCGATTTGAAGCATTTTGAGAAGAAAGGCATTATTACTTCCCAGATTACCTATCCGCAGTTTCGTGAACTCCTTCGTACCCAACAAGCTATTATCAGCAAATATTTCCGTTCCGGTAATAAGCGTGAAGCGACAAACGAAAAAGGGCATCCACTTTATATGATGGATAAGAATGTGGTATTCTTTCCTCGTAAAATTAATGGGAAGTTTTACTTCATGCATCGTATCCGCCCCGATATTCAATACGTAGCAGTAGAACGTCTTGATATGCTGACAAAGGAGTTCTGGAAAAGATATTATCAGAATTTTGCGAAACGTATCCTGTTGGCACCTTATCACGATCATGAATCGAGTTACATTGGTGCGGGATGCCCTCCGATAGAGACAGGGGTAGGTTGGCTACTGATTTACCACAGTGTTTATGATACGCCTTCCGGCTATGTTTATTCCGCTTGTGCGGCTTTGTTGGATATAGATAATCCGGCTATTGAAATAGCTCGTTTGCCTTATCCGTTGTTCACTCCCGCGACAGAATATGAACTGTCCGGTGTAGTCAATAGGGTTTGTTTTCCTACGGGCACTGCCTTGTTTGGAGACACTCTCTATATCTATTATGGAGCAGCCGACAAATACGTGGCCTGCGTGTCAGTGCAACTGACAGAGTTATTGGATGAATTAATAAAACAAATCAAATGAGAAAAGTTATATGTATTACTACTTATCCTCCTCGTGAATGTGGCATAGCCACTTTTGCCCAGGACTTGGTCCGGGCTATCCTGTCAAAGTTCGGAGAGTCTTACTCCATCAAGATAGGTGCAGTAGAGTCCGATACGGAAAAACATACCTATACGGAAGATGTGGAATATGTTCTCAATACTTCAGATGTTTCGGAATTTGCTGCTTTGACCAGACAGTTGAATGAGAATCCCGAAGTGGAAATAGTACTTGTGCAACATGAGTTCGGTTTGTATGCGGAGGAGGAAGAAGCCTTTCTGCAAATGCTGGAACAGCTCCGTAAGCCTGTGATACTTGTTTTTCATACTGTACTTTCGCAACCAATTTTGGCAATGTACGGAACAGTACGCAGAATGGTGTCTGCCTGTACGCAACTGGTAGTGATGACGCAAAACTCCCGGCGTATCCTGTTGGGAGATTATCATGCTGATGAAGATAAAGTCATGGTGATTCCTCATGGCACTCATCTGGTATCGTTTAGGGATAAGAACAAACTGAAAGACTTTTATCAGCTTTCGGGTAGGAGAGTTCTTTCCACTTTCGGTTTGCTTAGTCCCGGGAAGAGTATTGAGACGACTCTGGATGCTTTGCCGGCCATTGTAGAAGCGAATCCTTCCGTGATATTTCTTATTATCGGAAAAACACATCCGGGAGTCTTGAGAGTAGAAGGAGAGAAGTACCGCAATTTTCTGGAGGCGAAGATCAAGGAGTTGGGTATGGAAGACTATGTGCTTTTTATCAATCAGTATCTTGAACTTCCTGTTTTGCTGGAGTATTTGCAGTTGACAGATGTATATCTATTCACTTCGAGTGACCCGCATCAGGCGGTAAGCGGTACATTTGTATATGCTGTAAGCTGTGGGTGCCCGATTATAGCTACTCCTATTCCGCACGCATTGGAATTGTTGAGCGATGGCTCCGGTATTATTTTTGATTTTAAAAATTCGGTTCAACTGTCGGAAGCTGCCAATCGCTTGCTTGCCGATGAAAAGCTGCGGGTTGAGATGAAGCTGGTCGGTTTGCAGAAGACAGCGGCTACGGCTTGGGAAAATGTGGCTATTGCTTATGCGTATCTCTTTCAGAAGGTGGGCAAGGTAGAGGAAGAACTGGTTTACTCTTTGCCTCCCATAGATACTTACCATATCCGGCGCATGAGCCGGCAATGGGGGATTATCCAGTTTTCAAAAGGTAATCGTCCGGATAGTTCTACGGGGTATACGCTGGATGATACGGCACGTGCGCTGATGTCGATGTGTCAGCTTGTTGCTATGAAGCAGGGAAAGGTGAAAGAACGGTATATCAAAACCTATCTGAATTTTATCCGTTATTGTCAACAGTCGGATGGCTCTTTTATGAATTATGTAGACAAAGATGGGGTATTTACTTCACAAAATCAGGAAGTGGGACTGGATGATAGCAACGGGCGGGCTATCTGTGCTTTGGGATATTTTATCTCCTGTGCCGCTCATTTTCCTGCTCCGTGGAAGGAGGAGGCAGAGGCTGTTTTCAAGCGGACATTTCAATTGTTCGACCGGATAGAGTCTCCCCGCAGCATTGCTTTTATGCTTAAGGGTTTTTATTATTATAGGCAAGAGTGTCCTTCGGCGCAGACAGACGCTTGCATTTGGCTGCTGGCCAATAAGCTTGCCCATTTGTATCGTCACACGGCGGACGGAAAATGGAGATGGTTTGAGGCGTATCTCACCTATGATAATGCTATTTTACCGGAAGCAATGTTGCTGGCTCATTTGGCTATTGGCAGGGACGAGTATAAAGAAATTGCTCATGAATCTTTTGAATTCTTATTGAAAAAGGTCTTTGTAGGAAATCGCATTCAGGTGATTTCCAATCAAGGGTGGATGCATAAAGGGAAGGCCAGTCATGGATTTGGTGAACAACCCGTAGATGTGGCAGGAATGGTTATTGCGCTGAAAACATTTTATCTGGCTTTCAAAGAAGAAAAGTATCTCCAAATGCAAAAAGATGCTTTCAATTGGTTTCTGGGCAATAATCATTTGCATCAGATTGTTTACAATCCGGCTACTGGAGGTTGTTATGACGGATTGGAGGAGAAAAACATCAATCTGAACCAAGGTTCGGAATCTACCGTTTGTTATTTGCTGGCAAGGCTGTCTCTTCTGTCTGACTAATTCCGCATATTGGCAGGTATATATTGCAATATCATAAAAAATACCTGTCAATGTCCGGAAAGGTAAACAACAATCGATTACAAGAAACATTCCGGAGAATGTGATTGCCGCAGGTGTTCCCTGTAAAGTTATTCGGGAAATAATTGATGAAGATAAAACTGTTTTTTTGCCTTAGTATTCTACGGATGAACTAGCCTGTTACTTACTGAAATTTAAGGATCGCTACACAATTCTTTGTCCCGCAATATGCGAAAGATTATTCGTCTGACAGCTGTGAGATGTTTTTTGATATGATTTTGAAGATAAATTGTTGATTATCAGTATTCGTATTTCGTTAATTCCTCCAAATCCTACATACAGCCCTACATGGATAGGGTTAATATTGATTTCTTTCTGAATGCAAATATAGACAATAAAATTTAATGTAAAAGGCTTATAATGAGGCTTTTCGGGGGAAGGCGTATTTATACGGTACTTACCACCTCATGTAGGGTGCATTGGGGACTACAAAAAACATCCATGTACCCCATTTGGGCGATATATGGATGTATTTTACTTACTGGTTTTCAATAATATATAAGGTGAGGTAAAGTGTATTCAAGTGGTGTCATGTAGGTTCGTCCGATGACTGTCATTTTCGGGGCTCTTCGCCTTTCAGTTCTATAAGGCGCGATGAATTTCCTTCTGAATATTCCCACCGGATATAAGAAGCCGGATTAAACTTGATAACTTTCCTGTCAGATATGCCATACATGACTCTGCCGCCTTTTACTCTTTTAACCGGACCTTTACCATCTTTCGGCGGGTATTTCTTGACATTGCTTCTTTTCCTGACCTGAAAAGTGCCCAGTCCGGCTATGGCAACGTCAATATCATTTTCAAAGGCTTCTACCAATGTCTCAATAACGGCGTTCAAACCATTTCTGACTTCCCTTTGAGTCATACCGCCTCTGCGGGCGGCCTTAGCTATCAATTGCTCTTTATTCATAGAAATGGCTTAGGGATGTTCGGCATTCATTCTTTTGAAGCTGTGTATACTGTAATTACCTATCAGAAGGTATGTAAGCAGGGACAGGACTGAAAATCCGTCTCTGTTTAAATTTTCCTGCTGAAAGTTTCGACTTCGCACTTGCTGTCATTTCCATTCTTCCGACTACAATATTCCGTCCTTTCCTTCACCACCCATGACACCGGAAGAATGTAGAGCGAGCTTTCTTCCTCAGTGTTCTCTATCAGCATGGCGGGGAAGTACTCTCCCGGCTCCAGTGGGGGTAGGTTGATGACGATCCGCCCGGCGGAGTACGTATGAATGCTGGGAATGTCGATAATATGGACATAGCAGGTTGCAGGCGTAAGGCATAGTTTGAGACCTGACGATGCCTCCATATTCAGGTGGCAACCGGTTACTTCTATTGGTGTCATAGGGGTAATCGTTCCGTCCCTCTGTCCGGTCAAGGGGTCGTAGACACCCGTAATCTCGGGAATCATTCTCCCCTCTGTTTTCAGTACTTCCGTTTTTATTATCTTCATATCGTTTTTGAATTTTATTCGTTACATATTCTTATCGTCAAATGATTAAAACCCTGTATGTCCATTCCGCTGTGATGAATATCTATGTCGAGTCTAAAAATACAATCCCCTCCCCCCTGTTGCCTCTACGCTTAGTGGACTGGAGAGAGGGGATAAACACAAACAAAACAAACAATTCACATACCCTTGCGATTCACATCAGGAAAGGTATGAGGCATTAGTACAATGCTGTACTAACATATCGTACCCGTTTGTCCGGTCGTCACAGACAGAACTGAATTTATACTGACGGATCTTCTCCTTTGCCCTCGCCGCCGGGTGTGCCGGGTGTCTCCTTTCCTCGCCATTCTTCCCAGAAGATGTTGTTGCTCACCAGCGAGCGGGTGGTAATCTGGTGGCTACTGTTGGCACGTACTTCGGGGATGAAGCGCACTCGTACACCGGTGATTTGTGCGGCGGTCACTTTGTCGGGATCGGTCATACTGCTACCTGTTGCAGCAGTATAATAAAACGTGCCCAAACCTTCGAGTTTCACGGTGCGGCCGTTAGCCATGAAGTCGGCCAGCACGCCACCAAGGGCTTTGAGCACGGCGTAAGTTTCGGCGGGGCTTACGGTAGATTCAATGGCCAGGCGCCGTGCTGCTTCGTCAGTGGTGACGGGTTTGCCTACCGTAACAGATTGCGGATACCACATTCCGTTGATTTTATTTTGTACTTTCTTAAAGAATGCCATAGTGTAAAATGTATTAGTTTTCCGGCCTTTTCACCGAGGGCACAGATACGGTATAGGACCGAACATGGTTCGGTATACGACTGAACCTGCCCCCTCTACAGATGCTTCTGGCAGGGGTAGCCGGAAAAGGGTTAGTATATGCCTGCCGCACTATTTTCAGCCCCGTGCGGCATGGGGAGATTGTATATTATTCATACCTATCGGGCGGCAGGTGCAGGAGTGATGTCCCTGACGCAGCGCACGGTATAATTATCCGACAGATAGTACTGGTTGATGCTTGCCGTTCCATTATCTATATAGAGCCAGTAGGGTGACTGGTTTTCCACCGTGGATGACCAGTAGTAACCGTACGGGTAGGCAGTGTTGGAATGTCCGGAGAACGGGAACCAACATCCCACCGTTCCTTGTGCCGTATCGTCCGAAATAATAAATCCTCGTTGCTTACTAAAACATAACTTCCCTACTACAGCTTCTTGTTCGGTCTTGCTTGGCAATCTCCAGGCCTTATCATTCAGTGGTGGGTCGTAGTGGTTGTCTTCCCCGAAAGCAGTACACTTTCCGGAAGCTTGCTCAAAGGGGTAATATTGTCCCTTGAATCTCGTATTGGCATGATCATCGCTTTTCGAGTCGTTTGTATAATTCAGCCCCACGGCTGCGCCGCCCTGTCCCCGGGGGGTAGTCCCTACATTGCGGTCGGCCCAAAGCACTTGCCCTATCTTCGAATCGCCTATCTTACAACTCGTCTTTATGGTAATGCTGACGGAGTAACTGGCTTCTTGCAGATCTGAAGAGGAGCTTTTGGGCACAGCCGTTACGATAAGGTCTCCCTTAATGTCCGCGTCACCCGGCCCCGTGCGAAATACATTCAGCCAGATATCATTTCCATCTTCGCCCTCTACGATGCTCGGAGCACTTGTAGCGGTCTGCAACGGGCCGGCTACGCTTTGTTTGTCTTCATTGTCCAAGGTTATGAAAGCATCCGAATCCTTATTGAAGTTGCACGTGGCCCTGAATTTATATTGTTCAGGGTCTGCCAGGATCACACTGAACCGATAGTTGGCCGCAATACCGTTGGGGTTGCCTTTGTCGGCCCGAAATCCCTCTATCGTCAGTCCGTTCGCGGAGTAATTGGGCAGCAGGCTCACCACATAAGGGCTTTTGTCTTGTTTGAAGTGCACCTTAACGGGGGCTACGCTCTTGTCTTCGCTCCCGTCGGGCAGAAATCGTTTCACCGTCAGTGTGCCCGTGCGGGTCGTTCCCGTATTGGGCTGAAAGGAGAGATTTACGAACCCTTTGTTGGCACCGTCAGGGGTGACGGAACCTATCATCCGATGCAGGTCGCTGTCTGCTTCCGTTTCCCATCGCGAAGTGGGGCTGCCGGTGATCACCTGCAGGGATATTTCCGCTCCTTGTCCGGGCACGGTATAGTCAAACTCTCCCAGTTTGCCTTCCACCGTCAGCATCTGGGGGTCGCTGATGGAAGAGAGCTGTATCACGTTGACCGTGAGTTCGAGCGGCGCTGCAATTCCCGTCACGCTTACCTTCAGGGCTGCGTTTCGGGTAAAGGTAGTCGCGTTATTTCCCGTAGTGATGATGCTGAAGCTATTGTCATCGGTCTTTTCATAGCGGAAAGCGTTTTCTGCATTATTCTTCCATTCCAGTTTCCATCCGGTGCCTTCTTTCACGGCTACCTTGATCAGTGCGCTCTCGTTCTTTTCGCTGCCCAGCACCACGGATGTGCGCGAGAGGGTGAGGAAATTGCCCACCGCGTCCGTCACCGTGCTGCCGTCGTCACTGTCCCAGTCATCGCCCACCACATAGTCCAGCAGCTTCTCTTTTTCGTTGACTGCGCCGTCTTCCGTGTCCGAACCCTCTTTCTTTACGTTATTGATAACTAGCGTATAGATATAGTTGCGACGCAGGATCTGGCTGCTGCCGTTGTCGCCCACGTTGGCGCGGTAGTAAGTCAGTTTGGTGGTGTTGGGAGTCGTTTCTTTCGGGTTTTGGTAGTAGCCGGCTATCATCAGGCTGGTAGTCGCTTTGTCGTCCTGCGAAGTGTAAGACACGGTGTTGGGGAAGGCATACAGTCCGCCCGTGTTCAGGGTCTGTCGCAGAGCGCCCGGATCGCCGGTGGGTTCGGGGGCAGGCACGTATCCCGAAGGAAGCGGTAGCCCGGGAGCTTCGGCGGCCGTACCTCGCACAATCTCTCCGGCGGGCATGGATTCATGAAACAAGTAACCGCGGCTGCGGTAGTTGCACACTTTCACCCAGGCTATCCTGAGCTGGCCGGCGGCAAGGTTTATCAGGTCGAACCGTGCCACGGCGCGGCTGAACCTCACCGATACGCCCAGATTGGTATCCGTAGGGGCAGGGCCGGTCAGCGTGGTTTCGTTACCGTCTTTTCCCAGCAACCGTCCCCAGAAAGGCAGCCGGGTGGTGACTCTGGCGTCTTCCGGTTCGAGCTGCGCCTGCAGCTCCTGCTTCATCTTACTGTAGGTGCGTGTGTTGTGAAGTCCGGCATACTCCGTCAGGCTCTTGCCCTCGGGGGCGTATTTCTTGTAGTTGCCGATGAGGATGAGCTTGTATTTTTTGCCTTCTAGGATGCCGTTGGGAAGTGGTAGCGGGAAGCTGCCCGAGGAGCCGCCGATGGAGGAGGACACACTGACCGACTGGCAGTCTACATAGGTTTCATTGTTGGGATTTGCGTCATCGGCGTTGTAGAAAAAGATGGCAACATCCTTCACTTCGCGTTCGGCACCCGTGGCGGCGGCGCGCGTCTGCGGGGTGTCGAAAGAGTAATTGACGATGACGGTGCGCCCCGTCCCGGGAGCGGGCGCCGTTAGCTCCTCACGGATACAGCCCGAGAGGAAAAGGACAAGGAATATGCCGTACAAGGGCGCGGAAAGCAAAGCCGCGTGAAGCCCGGCCGAAAGCAGCCGGAGGGGATGTTGGCGCATCGTGCGCGGTGACGGGAAACGGGTTAGGGTCTTCATATTCGGTTATTATTGTTGTTATTATTGTTATAGCTATCGTTATTATTAAGTTGCACTGCTGCCACTGCTCTCGTCCGGCAATGTATCCCGTGGCGAAGGGCGGTGGTGTGGGCTAAAAGTCTTTCGGGAACTCCCCTCCCTCCACCCAGTCCTCGGGGGTGTCGGAGCGCTGCTCGATACTGATTGTAAACTCCAGCCGGTTTATCTTTATTGTCAGTGTGGCACTCTTTGTCTGCCCGTCCGCCAGCTTGTTGCGGGTCCGTATCAGCAGGCTTCCTTTCTTTGCAGCGGGCTTTGCCACATCAAAGTCGGCATTGGAGATGGTGGCATCTGTAGAGAAGTTCACCCCGTCTAGGCTCATCTGCCACTCGGCGGGGTCCACGTTGCTCTCCGTGCCGATGGCGCCGGTCTGCCCGGCATTGCCCGGCAGCAAAATGGTTTTGCTCTCCACGTACACATGGTCCACCCCATCGAAAACAACGTCCTGCGACCAGTCGTTCCAGCCCAGCACGGTGGCGGAGATGTTCACCCGTTTGCTCTTGTAGGCCTCTTCCGGGGTCTGTTCGCCGTCTGCCGATACGGAGGTGATGCTTGCCTGGTAGCGGTGGTTGCGCAGCAGGTCGGCAATCGCGGTGCTAGGGCCGTTGCGGAAGTCGATGCGGTAGTAGCTGTCGGCATGCCCCCGGTAAGATCCGCCCACCACGATGGCGCAGCGGTCGGTGTGCTTCAGGTCGCCGGACTGTGCGTTCTCGCCCAGCCGCACGTCGGCCTCGGGCAGGTAGATGGTGGCCGTGAGCGAGGTGGCCGGTGTGGAGGGCGATGCCCCTGCCGGCTGCACGTCGTATTCGAAAGGCACGGCGCACACCTCTCCGGCGGGCGAGGGCTTTGTCACCCGTTTGGCCGTGGCGTCATAGGCGCCGGCTTGGGGGATGAACGCGCATCGGTTGTTGGGCTTGAAGATGAATACTTTCTTCAGCGTGAAGGGAATGTCCGCGCCCGTGGCATCCTTGCCGTCCCATTTGTCGGGGCTGGCGCCTACGCCGATGTCCACACGGGCCACGGCGCGTATCATATTGACGGTCACTTTCTGCGGGCGGCGCGTGGCCGAGACAAGCTCGTCGGCCTCGCCCCACATCACGAAGCCGCCGGCGGCAAGCCCGGGGGCGGAAGCATAGGGCGGGTCGGTCACCAGCATCTGCCGTATCCGATCGTAGGTTTTCTCTTTATACAGGTTCAGGCTCTGCGCGTCGAGCAGGTTGCCCGCATTGGCAAGCACCACGCAAAGGAACTCCTGACCGGCGCTGCCCGCCACTTCGAGGCTGGCGGTGAAGGTCTTTTGGGTAACGGTGTTGTTGGTCACGTCTTTTCCTTTCACTACGGAGTGCACCTTGTTGTCGGAGGCACGCAGGAAGAAGACGTAGACATTGTCCACCTGCCCCTCGTCGGTCTCGGTGAGTCCGCGCGTGGATGCATGCTTCGCTCCCGCACCGAAGCGGGTGACCAGACGGATGGTTACCGGCACGGGGCCGTCCGGCCCCGGGGGCTCCGCCCCGCCGGGGGAGGAGTCGTAGATGCATCCGCCGGCCACGAGGCAGAGCAGGAGGAGCCACGGCAAGGGGCGCTGCCACAGCCGGCTACAGGCGGGCGGTGCGGGTATTCTTATTCGGTTTGCTGTTTTCATGTGCAGGGCTATATCGGGGGTTTATATCAGGGTTTTATATTATTATATCATTTCAGGGTTTCAACGGCTTTCGGGCATGCTACAGGTCGTCTTCCATGGGTACGTACTCCCAACCGTTGACGAAGATGCGCAGGGTGGTGTGGGTGCTTCCCCCGCCGTGCGGGCAGGTGAACCGCAGTTCCACGAGATACTCGTGCGTGGCGTCCAGCTTCTCCTGGGTGTCGTAGCCTGTGCCTTTGAGCCATTTCATCAGGCTTGCCCGGTAGAGCGCTTCCGCCGGGGCGGGCTCTTTGGCCGTATTGGCAGGATTGTCCGGGTTACCCGGACCGGCCAGTATGATTTCCGGCTCCACCGGCTCGTCGAGCCGGAGCGTCATCTTATGGAAGGCGGCGTCGAAGCCGTTCGGTATGTTGTCGTCGCGCTGGGCGCTCCCGAGCAGGAACGGGGGGCAGGGCGACAGGGAATTGTCGAATTTGAGAATGCCGTCCGCAGTGCGGATACAGGCATCGGGGTGGTGCGACGGATCGCCACAGGGGGTTCCATCGGCGCGGGTGTAGCGCACGGAAAGGTTGATTGTTTTGGTGTCGCGTTTCAGGCGGATCACCGCGCGGGCGGTCTGCCCGGTATGTACACGGACGGATTGCTCCATGCCGTGGTAGAGGAATTTGTCGACGCCGTCAACTTTGGGGAGCTCACCGGTGTCATCGGCGGTAGCGGGAACGGCAGTGCCGCTGTTTGTTGCCAAAGCCCTTGTCTGAGTCTCGGCAGGCAGGGGGATTGCCGCAAGGCGCAGGCGGGCCTCGTCCAGCGTGGTCTGTCCGGGGATGAAGGGTTCGGGGCTTACGCTGAGCCGCTCGTGCAGGTTTGCCCAGCTCACCACGGTATAGCTGCCTTGGGGCAGTTCGAGGCGGTATTCGCGCTCCGCCGTGAAAGGCCCGGACGTGTCGCTGAGCGGGCACACGAAGAGATTGTGCGAATCGAATACATAAAAGTCGGCACGCTCGAGGGGAAGCGTACGGCCCTCCTCTTCCGTGTCCGAAGCGTAGGACAGGCTGAGGCTCAGGAAGCCGGTGCTATCCACGGGACAGTGCGACAGGTCGTCGAACACGCAGCCACCCAATGCCAGCGACAACACAAGGGTATACAACAATCTATGTGGCTTTTTCATAAACATACTCCGTTATTATATATAATGTAGGGGCAAATGGCCCGGGAACAAGGTCTTGAAAACCGGCGATGCGTATTATTCAAGACCGGAGCATTGTCCCGGAGACGGTGTCTCCGGGACAATGCGGGGAATTTCAATGGGGGGACGGGCCGTTAGAGGTCGTCTTCCATCTTTACATTGTGCCAGGGGGCCACTTCGATGATGGCCGTCACGTAGGTCACGTCGGCATCCACCGGTTTTTCGGGATCTTTGTCCAGATCTTCCTCCGTGGGCTCGCCGATCTTGCTGAAACCGGTGACTGTGGCATTGTAGAAATGGTTACGGCGCACCAGGTGGCGGCGGGTGTCATCGTTGGTGGTCTCATACAGGTTCAGGCGGTAATAGCTGAGGCCGTTCTTGTAATAACCTATGTACTTGTCGACCAGTGCGACGTCTTCTTTATTCAGAGACGTCACACTGGCGTCACCCTGCGAATTGACGGTTTTATTATAAGACGCCATCAACTGGGTAGCTGTATAGCTTCCATCCGTGAACTCCTCCGTGGTGAGCGCGATGGGCGCGTTCTTGAAGATAATGGTCACCGCATCGAAAGCAACGCTTTGGGCGACGAACACCTTGCGCACAGGTTCGGCAAGCAGGCTTGCCACATTGGCGGGAATCTCGCGGACGTACCAGAAGCTCTTGTCACCGGTCGTATTGTCGAAATCGGCACTGGCGGGCTCGCTCTTGAGCTTCATCAGCCCATCGTCATACTTGATGCTGGCCGCGATCTCATTCTTGTCTACCTTTTGCACCTGGGTGGTGATGCCGAAATAGGTGGTGTTTCCGCGCACCTGCCGCTTGTTGCTGTTCTCGCTGATGTATACGGATTTGCCGGGGGTGGCGACTCCGCCGCCGTTTGCTTTCATCGTGATACCTATGGAATTGGCATCCTTGATGGGGTATCCCCTGTAGTAGTAAGGCAGGTAGGTCTCAGGCTTTTTCATGTCGGGGTCCGACGTTTCATCGAACACATTGAAGAAGGCGGCATGCGGCTGCAGGCCGTTTGCAGCCGAGTGGTCGCCGTCGTTGACGGTCTGCCTGTCGTTGATGAACTGCTGCACGTAGAGCGTGCCGCGGTTCAGGTTGCGCAGGCCGTAGGTTGCATTCTCTTTCAGGGTGAATATCCCGTCGGCCGTCTGCAGGTCCGTGCCTTTGTTCATCTCCACTTTCAGGTTGGCCTTGGCCACGGCGCGCTGCACTTTGAACACGAAGCGGTTCACGTTGGGGTCCGCGGTGGTCGATCCCGAGGACTGGGACTCTTCCTTGCTGATGCCGGCATGCAGGGTTTTTATGGCGGTGATGTCCGCCACGTTGCTCATCACGAACTTGCTGGCGACGGGCAGCTCCTTGAAGCCGGTGCCCATGCCGGAGTCGTCCGCCGTGGTGCCGGTATACTTCCCGTCCGTCATCAGGGCGTAGAATTGAGCCAGCGTGGAAGCCGGAGCGGTGGTCTGGAGTGCGGCCAACCTGGCGTTGATCTGCGTCTTGTCACTGCCGGTGGTTCCGGTGATGATGTAGATGCGTCTGCTGCCGGAGGTGGTCTTGATGGTGCTGGTGGCGCCCTCGGCAACTTTGAACTCGTGATTGTTGAGCAACGCGCCCGATGCCTCGTCGAAGATCAGTATGCGGCCGTCGGTCACCGCCTCTTCCTCGGCGTCGGTTTTCCCCTCAATCGGCGTATCGGCGGCGCGGGTATTGGCCGTGCTGCCCTCCACCTTGAAACTGAACGAGACGTACGTCTCTTCACCTGTGGGAACGTCGCCAGGGCTTCCTTTCTC
>OLXE01000983.1_pt1 | contig 14462 bp, 18 predicted proteins | sample 1644571 | NCBI WGS metagenome assembly OLXE01 (sample SAMEA103958161, study PRJEB25191) | human gut metagenome | biome: human-associated habitat [ENVO:00009003]; feature: intestine environment [ENVO:2100002]; material: feces | place: Germany | collected 2013/2015
TGTTCTTACAATTACTATTGCGTGGCTAATTTACTTTCTTATTCGTAATAAAAGATTGACATCAGACATAGTATTTCCATTTGTCTTATTCTGTGTGTATCTTATATTATATACATCACATTATAGAGGTTATTTTTTCATAAAAGAAGAACGTGTTTCTTCATTTGAAACATATAGATATATCAATAACTTCTTCTATTTAATACCTTTAATGTTCATTTCTATGAAATGCAAGTTCTTTAAGCAAATAAGGCTAATAGCCTGTATAGCTTTGATTTTTTCATTATATACAACTTACTCTCTCAGACTAAAAATGTCAGAACTTGAATATCAAGAACGGTTTAAGGAAGTGCAGATGGTTAGTAATTATATGCAAGCAAATTCATCAAAAAGTGTACTCATTTGTGAGAATATTCTTCTGTACCAAAATATGTGCGATGATGACTTTAGTGTATGTGACATTAGGCTTTGTAACAAGTTGAACACAAGTAGCCAAACGGATTACTATTTATTGTTGTCGGATTTGGATTATTTGAAAGAAAGATATTCATTAAATATGGATTTGCAAGAGTTTTATCCCGTAATGGTTTTAGATGATGGTAAATAAAGAAGTATATTACAGCCCAGTTCTTAATCTTTAAGGCACGCCCATAGTATTACGACAAGGCTACAAATTGCTAATACTATTGTTGTGAATTTGAGCCATCCGCTCGACAGCCAAATGCCTTCATTCTTTTGAAGGTGTTTGGCTAACTCTTTACTATGTTCCTCCAAAAGTTTTTTCTCTGCTTTGATGTGATTGGCTGAACATTGGTTTACTTTTGCCAGTTCACTGTCATCAACCTTAGCATGGATGACGGTATTCTTTTCTGCCGTGACAATGGCGTTGCTGATACCATTCACAATGTTGTCGGCACTGTCCTTGGCCGCAAGCAGGGCATTGAAAGCCATCCGCTCCCTTTGAACGGTATGTTTCATGCTGCCGTGTATGCCGTGCAGTTCTTCTTTCAGGGCATGGATTTCTTTCAGCAGATTGCGAAGTTCAACCATTTGGCAGCCCAATTCCTGAAGCAGTCCTTCAAGTTCCTGCGTGTCTTGTTTCAGTTCATCTTCGGGTGTATAATTGGCAAGCCGCTCACGCAGGGCGGCAGTATCGGGTTGTTTCATATCCGTTATTGTTTATTTGGTTTGTCATTTGCGTTTCATTCCTGATTTCTTCTGTATGCCGAGCCTGTGCGAAGCTTCACGCGCACAACGGCGGGCAAATTCAACCTCGTCTTCCTCCGGGTCGCGCCCCCATTTGAGGTCGGACTGCGAGCCGCCTCCACCGCCACTTGAAACCTCTCCGTAAGGAGAAGTGAGCAGTGTAAAATAGGCCATCGCCAAATTCTGCAAGTCCTGCCAGTTGGCAAGTTCTTGGTAGTCGAACTCGTCATTGAAGAAGTCAAGCACCTTGTCGGGCAGATAGCGTTTGTAGGCCTTGCCGTCATGCTCAAATTCCGTGGGCAGGCGGTTTGATTTATACTCCGTGTAGTCCTCGTAAACCGGGCTGCTCTGCCGTATAACGGGCTGTTGCTTTTGCTTTGCAGCATTGGGTACGGTAGGTTTCGGGGTCGGTGTGGCGGTCGGCTTGGGTGTCGGGCTTGCTTGTTTGGCTTTCTTTCTGTCTTGTTCGGGATGCAGCTTCTCCCATGTCTGCCTGATGCGTGATGCCGTCAGATTGCGCCCCTTACCAAGTTCCGAAGCCTTGAACCTTGTGTTGCCCTTGCAAAGCACATAGCCGCGTATCACATCTTTCTTATCCTTGCGCATATGCAGTTCGTAACCTTTGGCGGCAAGCCGTTCCTTATAGCCGTCCCATGACCATCTGTCAAGTTCGTGTAATGCTTCCATGCAGTCGGCACTGACTTGGGGAATGTTCGTCTCGTGTATGCGAATGGCGGTAGTCCACCCCCTTTGCCTTGCGACCTTTTCAGCCGCCCGTTGTGCGCGGATGTGGATGGCGTGGTCGTTGTTGATGTTCCCGTCCTCGTCCACACGGCAGACAATGGCATGGAGGTGCGGTATGCCGCTCTTTGATTCCTCGTGCAGCCATACGCTGGACTTGCTGTGCGATATGTTTGTTCGTGCGGAAACGACATTGCCGTCCTTGTCACGTATCTCTTGATTGTCAAAAGCTGCCGCAAAGTCATTCCACAGTTGCCGCCAGTCATCCAAGGTGAAGTATTCGGTATGCTCCATTGCAGGACTTATCTCCATGCGGATGACATTGTTCTTGATGTTGGGATGGTTCATTGTGGCAAACTTCATTTCCGTAAAAATGCCTGTCGCATCCATGCCTTGCGGCATGAAGTTGTCGCAGATGCGTGTTATCTTTTCGGGATGTTTCTTGTTCCTCGATTCGCCCGACACATAGAGCATCGCCCTAATGCCGTGGGCTACCGCCTTTGCGTTGGCAATCATGCGCCGTCCTCCTTTGTTTTTTGATTCGTTGTTCCTGCCGGATAACTGTTGGCCGTCTGTGCGGACTGCAAGAAGTCGGTGACACGGTCTGTGACATACGCCACTTTCTCGTACCATTCGAGCATGGACTCTTTGTGCCGGAACAGGCGTATCTTCTCGTTGTCGCTCAATCCGTGCAGTGCGTTGGCGAAATTCACCATGTCTGTGCGGCAAGCCGCAAGCTGCCGCAAACCGTCCAGTTCCCTGTCGGAAAGCCTTTGCCGTGGCTTGTAGCCGAGTGCTCTTGCACGTATGAAATCGCTGCGTGTCATGCCGCACAGGTCGGCGGTGTCTTTGATTTGTGAAAGCTCCTGTTCCGTGACCTTGGTGACAACCACCTTGTCACGCCTTATAACAGGCTTCTTTTGCCCATGTTCCTGATTGGAAGTATCTTTTTCTTGTGTCATATACCAATAGAATTAAAATGGTCGTGAAACGGTTTCTAAAAGAGGGATGGTGCGAGCCTGCGAGCGGCAAGGACAACAGTCTGCCGGACTGTTGCGAGGCGTCGGGGTGTTACTGTCCGAAGGATGTAATACCCCGGCATACCTCGCAACTGAACGCTACCGTTCCATGCCAATACACCAGTCCGCTTGCCACAGCCAAAACAGAATGGTGCCAGTGGAGTGCCGGAGAATGGAACAACGGAAAGCGTATTTTCGCACTGTGCTGTTGTCGGCTCGGCTTCTGACGGCTCTTATTCTTCCCTCTGTTCGTGAATAAAAGGATTTGATGTAATGCCATAGTTCGTTGTTTTCCACCCGATTAGGCACGGAAAGGTCATCACGGACGCTACCCTTGAGCGGCAGGTGTCGATAAGCCCCATCTCCGTAAGCATGGCAAGCAGGTTGCGTATGCGCTTCCTGCCCATGTTCCATTGCGAAGAAAGCTGTTCCTCGGAATACTGCGCCTGACCTGCGGAAAGCATGAGCGGTCTGTGGAAATCCTTGGCTGCACCATCCTTTAATGCTATCCTTGCCAACAGGTCGCCAAACAATTTGAAGTTGCTTGTCTCCCTGCCATTGTCATCGGTCGTTGTTCCGCACAGCCATTGTAGCGCACAGTCGAAAAATCGGAAAGAGAATGATGTAATCCCTGTCGGGTACATGAAACTGTATGTTTCCTTGTCCATAAAATCTTTGACTTTATAAATGTGATATTACTTTTGTTTGAATGGAATGAAGCCATGCAGTTGTCGGCATGGAAACACCGACTTACTTTTTTGTTGTACCCTGCATGGCTTCACATTATAAACGGAAAGGTATTTGCCGAAAGTTACACATCGCCAGTCAATAAGTTCTGTCCCGAACTAAGGGAAAGAAAAGACGCTGCGTGAACAACTAACAGACTACTTTCCACTTTTTGCATACGGTCACTTGTTTGCTCCGTTGCCGTTAGTGTTGCTCGAAAACGGTTGTCCGGGTACAGGACGCTTGTCAAGGCTCGATACGGCACGGCTGATGTCCGTGGCGTTCACTGCAATGGAAAGCAACGCCTTGTTGACCGTCACCAACTGCCGCTTGTCGCAAAACTCTGTCACACGCTCCAGCAACTTGAACACACGGTTCAACCGATGTTCCTGCGCATTGTTCGCTGTCAGCCTGTCGTTGTCCGTGCCGCTGTTGAGATAGCGGTTGAGCGCAAGGCGGTCGTCCGCAGAAATGCTGTCAGCATTAGCCTTTCCGTCGGCAATGGCTATGCTCACACGCAGTGCGTCCGCTTCGTAGATGCCCACACTCTCCAAGAATGTGCGGATGGCCTGTACATCCTTGCCGCTTGCCTCGCGTTTGCGGCTCTCGTTCTTCTTTTCAGTCGGAACAGCCGAAGCTGCTCCGGCCTGTTCCATGTTCTTGTTCAGTTCCATAATATAATTTGTTTTTGATGTGAATAAAAAAGTCGTTTACTTCCGGCCTGCAAGGTAGCGGTCGGCTTCATCGTTGATTTCCCCTTGCGATGAGATGCGTACTCCTGTAAGGAATGCGTCCAAATCCTCTTTCTTGAAGAAGCACAGCTTGCCGCATGGTTTGTACATCGGGATTGCCCTGCGCATCATCAGCTTTCGGAAGTAGGACAGCTTGAAACCGCAATACTCGGCGGCTTCCTTGGTGCTTAAAAGTTTTCGTTGCTCTGTCATGTGCGTATATTTTTGTGGATATTCAGGTCGCTTCCTTGTCTCGGCGACAATGCAAAGGTATGACGGCTGTTTAATGAAACCTCATTTATAAATAGCACTAACAGAGCTTTTTGCGAACTATAAATGTAAGTATAAACAGCGCATAACGAAGTATAAAGGAACTCTAAACCATCCATAATCCCGGATAGTCATTACATGGCAATCCATAAGTACGGAAAGAAACACGGAGGCTCACAGACGGGCATGAAAAATCCCGTCACTGGCTCGCAGTAACGGGAACAAGGGAAATGATTTTTTATAAAAATGTTCAGTCAGACTTTCTTGAACTCTTCAAGGTCGTAGGTGTCAAGCCTCGGTCGCAGGCGTGTGGCCTTGCGCAATAGTTTGGCGATATGCCGTTGGTGGTCGGACGGATTGTCTTTGGAGGCGGCCTTGAGGTTGCTCGCCAACTGTGCGCCGTTGTTGAGTGGCCAGAACTTCCCGAAGATAACCCATTTGCCTTTTCTGATTTTGAGGGCTGCGCACATCGCGTTGGCGATATAGGCGTAAAGCGTCTGGTTGATTTCGTCATCCTCCTTTTTCATCAGCGGTTGGAAGTCTGCATCAAGATAGCCGTCCTCCCGGAACAGTACGAGTAGGAACAGCGCATCGTTGGTCTGCAACGCTTCGGGCAACTTTTTTACCAGTTCAGGTTGTACCCGTGAAACAAGGGTGTCGTAATGCCTGATTTCATCCTCCTGCTTCATCGGCATTGATGATTCGGATATTGAAAGTACAGTTTCAATATGGCTGTCGGTCTGTTCTTCCGCAACTTTCGGTTTCTTCGGCATGAGTTTGTTCCAACGTTGAAGCAGCCATGACTTAATCTGCTTTCCGTAAGCCATCCCGATGATGCAGGGCAGTAGGAAAAGCACGGCAAAAAGTGAAGCCATGATGAGGAACGTGCTCCAGTCCAGATGCTTGTCGGGCGTGAGGATAAAGGCGAACAATAACGAAACTACAAACCAAGAGGCGGTTAAAACAGAGCGGTCTTTGGAAAGCCACTTGTCTATGATGATGTCGTATAAAAGGAAAAATTCTACAACCAACCCAATCCAGCCGACTATTGACAAGGCGGTAAAAACAAATGCAGCCGTGGTTGCTTCCATACGGAAAGCAACGGCGGCTACCAACCCGAATGCGGTTGCTGCTACCACCGTAAGCGGCAATAGCATCGTAAGAGAGTTATCGGACAATCGTTTCATCGCATACAACAGGAATTAGTCCTTGAAAATGTCATTGACGCGGTTGACAGCCTCGTCCTTCTTCTGGTCGATAATCTTCGCGTAAATCTGCGTGGTGGAAATGTTCTTGTGGCCGAGCAGCTTGCTTGTGGTATAAATGTCAACGTCCAGTGTAAGCATCATGGTGGCGAAGGTATGTCTGCTGACATGGTAGGTCACGTGCTTGTTTATTCCTGCCGCCTTTGCCCATTTGTCAAGGATGATGCAGATACGGCTTTCTGACGGGAGGTCGAAAACTTTGTCTTCGTCCTTTGCATCGCCACGCTCCGGCAACCATTTCATCGCCTGTTTGGACAATGGCAGATAAATCGGGTCGTTGGTCTTTTCCATGACGGTGAACACGCGCCACTGGTCGCCGTCTTTGTGGATGTCACCCCAGGTCAGCCCGACAACATCGCTGATGCGCAAGGCGCAATAACAGGAGAACAAAAAAGCTTGTTTCACGGCAGGACGGGTAGGACATTCCGTTGCAATCAATTTTTTCAGTTCGTCAATTTGCAGGAACTCACGCTTGCTTTCGGGTCGGTGGATGCGGTCGGCTGCTGCAATATGGGTGAACGGGTTTTCTGAAAGATAGTCGTTGCGCACAGCCCAATTCAACATGGCGCTAAGCACCGTGACATACCCTGTGGCGGTGGTCATGGAAATGGGTCGGTTTGTCCGTGCCTTGTAATCGTTCCGCAGGAAATTCATGAAAGCCATGCAATAATCCTTGTCAAGCATCCTGATGGGGATGTCGCCACGGAATTGGAATGTCGCTTTCCGTATGGAATTGACACCACGGAGGGATGACTGCTTGCCGTTGTCTTCCAGCCATCTTGCATAGCGGTCAAGCAATTCCGACAACTTGATGCGTCCACGCAATGTGGCGTTAGAAATGCCTTTCTCATTGTTGGTAAGCTCTATGATGCGGTCTGCCTTTACCTTGTTCGCCAAAGCCATGTTGTGTTGGTTCATGGCACGGCTTGCCGGGTCGATTTCCGGGACTATGTAAAGTTTGAGAAACTCATAAGTACGCTTCCCGTTGCGGTAAATATCCAGATAAATGGACTTGTTTCCGTTCTGCAGTTCCTTGAAGCGGATGCGTACAGGCTCTTTCGCCTTGACAACTTTCTTGGGTCTGGGCATGGTGATATGTTTTTGTTGGTTATTCGTTGTGTACTGTTTGTTGCTTATCTCCCGTATGGCTTGCGGCCACCATTTTCATATATCCTTTCATCGTCTTGGGTGTCATTCCAAGCATACAACTGATAGTGCCTATGTCGGTGCCGGTAGTGAGCAATAAATATATAAAGGTGTTCTGTGCAAGCCTGAAACTCAACGGCTGCTCCAACCCGGCATTTTTGCCCCATTTCAGCAATATGTTCCTGATTTCAGTGTCTTTCGGCAACCCTTTGAACACAAGGCCGCGGTGGTTTGTCGTTTTGGGCAGCCATCGCATTGAAACCGCGGTCAACGGTACGGATGACTTCCTTGAATGCACTTCAATGGTTGTCCGGCCTTCAATAGTCTTTATGTCTTTCCATTTAAGTGAGAGGACATCGGCAGAAGACAAGTAGGTGAAAATGCTCAGCATGAAAGCCTGTTTGACTTGCGGTCTTGACATCACAGGGCAGGGTGTGTCCATCAAAGCCTTTATTTCGTCAACGGTCAGAAACTTTTTCAACGGCCGCTCCCTTGTGATTCGCCCGTGGATGTTCACGAAACGGAGAGGGTTTACACCTATTATGCCATTGGCTACAGCGTTGTTGAGAGTGCTGCTGAAAAGATATATGTATGTCCTTGCTGATGTCATGCTGATTTTTCCGAATTGTGCAGTATAGGACTTATGCAGGAAATCAACCAGTCCGTCACAATAGCTTTCGTCAACATCAACTACTTTCGTTTCCAATCCCCGGTAAGCATCTACAGCCTTTTTCATGCTTCTTATATTACAGGCAGAAGAAGTGTCACCTTTATCAAGGGCAATTTTCTCATATTTGTCAATAGCCTCGCCTATGCACATGGTTGACGGCTCTTTGGTCTCTATGCCGAAACGCACGGCAAGCAATTCGCTTTCTCTTTCGGTGCGGACGGCTTCGGCTTCTTTCATCGTCCGCTTGTTTGCGATGATGTTCTTCTTGGATGCCTCTGGTAACAAATAGAGGTGGAGGGCTTCGCGGATGCGCTTGCCGTCCTTATAATAGTCAAGGTAGATGGACTTCTTTCCATTGTCTATCTCCTTGTATTTAAGTGTGATATGCGATTTTTGAACAGTCATATAAACTCTATTTTGTTACTATACGGTTATTTTTCAAATGCAAAACTACAAACTATTTTTCAAAGTAACAAAATAGTCGCAAATAAAGTAATAAAATTAACCCGATTTAGCGAAAATGAGAACCAATTATCCTTCTTGAAAAATTATGTAAAACACTGATATATAGCTATAATGCATTCCTTTTGTTTCTGATTTATTCCGATGGAAAACATATATAAAGATAATGGTGGAACAGCTGTATGTGCGCCTTGGCCTCCATGGTGAAGTTGGCTTCCAGCCGTGCACGCTCGGCAAGAAACGGAATGTCTCCGTCAAGTACATAAATCTGCTGCCTTTCCTCGTTGACAAGGGAAATGCAGCACCAAACCGTAAAGGCACAGATGACGGTGCAGCCTCCGATTACCGCAAAGACCGTCATCATGGCCAGTCTGGTTTTCTGTGCAAGGGATTCAATAAGCATATTGTAAAAAGATTTGAAGTTATTTGACTAATGACTTGACAGCCGAACCTGTTCCTCTCATGGCAGAACCTGCCGCACCTCCGGCCATGGCACCTGCAGTAGTGGTGATACCCATTGCAGCCGAACCGGCAACGGAACCTGTACCCGAACTTACACCTCCCGGAATCAGCCATGAAGCCACTTCAGGAACGAAGCGTATGATATAGGCACCCACGAGCATACCCATGGCATACATACAGTTGGAACCTATTCCCTGCAGTCCCAGTGCACCAATCTGTTCCCAGGAATTTACCGAGCCGTGCAGCAGGTGGTCATATGCCACCAGATCCTGCTGCAGGTTATAAAGAAGGATGAAGTCTATATAATAGATACACATATAGGTCACGAATCCCCATAATGAGAGGGAAAGGAACTTGGACATCCACTGGCTCCAGGCCGAGTTCCATGGCGGTGCCAGCGAGAGGGCAAACATGATCGGACAGAATATCATCATGATGGCCATGAAAATCCTCTGTGCCACGAGCATCCCGTAATACGACATTTGGAAAATCAGTTCGCCGACAAAGCGTATTACATCGTTTATCCATTCACTGACCTTCGTCTCAGCCGCCACGGCAGCCCTCTGGGCGTAGTTGTTGATGGTCGAGCCCAGATTCTCCACATTATATATCAGCTTGTCCCACCAGGCTGCATCCTGACCGATTTCGGCCACCTGCTTTGCCGTGGCTATGGAGTCCTGCACGGTTCTCAGCCTGTCGAGATATTCACTCTGTTTCTGTGCCACCTTCAGCTCGAAGGCCGCCACTTCCTTGTTCTTTGCCTTGGCCATAGCCCATGTAGCGGACTCCAGACTCTTTCCCGGAACCTGCAGAGCCGAGCATATCCATGAAGAGGATGAAATACACAGGGAAATGCCGATGATGCGCAACAGCTTCATGACATCCATACCACGCCTTCCGAGCATCATCATCCAGCATTCGTATGAACCGACACACAGGGCCAGGCACAGACCGAGAGCCTTTGCCATTGAAACGGCATCACCGAGAACAGCCACATTGGGAAATGTCTCCATGGCCGTCAGCAGCTTTTCCAGACTTTCGTCAATGGCCGGAAGTCCTATTGTCAGCGGAATAAACAATAAATCCATATCTTAAAATGTTATTTGTTTTTACTTGTATTTCAATAATGCGTAGCGGCAACGGCACAAAGGTGTGCAGTCCTGTTGACCAGTTCTGCCATCTTGGATTTGGCTTCTTCGTATGCCTTCTGCCGCTTGGCGTTCTCCAGCCCATAGCCGATACCGGTTTTATGTATATAGGCTATATCCGCACAGAGTATTTCATTCTGACGGTTCAGCTCGTCCACCTGATAGCGGAGCTTGCCGTCACTCTTCTGCATACAGTAGAGCAGTCCGTCCGTGATACAGTCCTGCATACGGTTGAACTCGTCCTTGTAGGTGGCATACATCAGGTCAACGTTCCTGTCAGCCTCCCTTGCCAGTTCTTCCTTATACAGTTCCTCGATATATTTGCGCTCACTCTCCACTTTTTTGATTTTCTGCCTCTGCGTCTCTTCGGCAGTCACACGCACCGGCATGATACGTTTCACATCAGACTTGGGTTCCTTGAAACGGACACGGAATCCGGAGTTGAACCAGTCCCATTTCCAGTACATTTCCGCACCGGAATATTTCTTATGCAGGAAAAAGTAATACCAGTCCGGAGCAAAATCCCATGGACCGTTCTCCATTGACTTCCACTGCTTCTGCTTTTCACTGTCACTGACTATGCTTTGGGCATTGGCAATAGTAACTGTACCTGAAACTGACATGCAGAACAGGCATAATAATATAATTCTAACCTGCATATCCCTGATTCCATTTATTGATTACACGCTCAGCTATCTCATTCTTCACATTGGAGTTCAGTATTTCCCAGATATAGTCCGGTTTCCATCCGCAGTCCGTAACAAGGAAACAGTACAGATTAGCATTGTCTATGATGTACCTTGCCCTGTCGATGGAAGCCTTCAGTGTCATTACCAGATTCAGCTTCTCATCCATGGAAGCCTTCATCAGGTTTATACCCGAAGCGGCTACGGATGCATACAGTCTGTAGCAGTGTTGTATCTCCCTTGATATTGCCACGTTGGCATCGGCATAATACCATGCTACGAAAGGCTTCTTTGATACATGACTGAAAGTATTGCCGGTAAAGTCCTTGTATTCCGTTACCAACTGATACAGTGAGTTGGCCGTTGAAGAAATGGCACCGGCCAGTACCAGGTACGAATAGGCATTGTTCAGCCTTGTATCCAGAGTGGTCCGGACATCATTGAACTTTTCCGCACCCTTTTCAATGAGCGACTGCTCGCCATAGCTTGTGGCCACTCTTGTAAGAGCCTTGTCCTCGTCCTTCTTTATGGCCTTGTGCAGGGCAATGAGTGCTTCGATAGTCGGCAGGTCTTTGGGTATTATGAAAGCGGAAGCCTTTATAGGCAGCAACAGCATTATAATACCGGCTGATATGATACTTATATTCCTGATTCTCATGACAGACACATACATATTAAGGGTTAATAATTTGAAGCAACCAGTCCGTTCCAGTCCTGTACAAGATTCCCCACATGATTCTTCATGGTCACCACATTTGCCCATCCTTCCGGGTCTATGGCAAAGAAGAGGTCGTTTGCAGTGGCATACTGTGCCATCAGAACCATCCCTTCCACCTTGTAGCGTATCCTGTTCAGGTCAGTATAGATGCTGTTGGCCAGTGTCAGCCTTTCATACCTGTCCAGCAGGTTGTAGCCGTCATCCTTTTTCTCGGCAGTGGCCTGTCCCTGCAACGGATTGGGAATCCTGGCATTGTTCACGATATTGACGAAGTTGCCGACCAGCTGCTGGGTTTCCGCTACAAGATTGCCGAGCTCGTTCAGACAGAGCAGCTTGTTTGAAAATTTAGCCTTGTTTACCGTGCTGACAAGTACCGGAACATTTCGCAGAATATCCAGAGCACACAGGCCTATTTCCTTATAATAAAGACTTTCAGTACCAAAGCCGGATATGTTCTCCATGCTCAGTTTGTAGAGTTCTTTCATGGTAGCCATGCTTACCGTATAGAGTTCCACCTTCTGTTTCTTGGCAGCGATGGTATCCACACGCTGGTTGTGCTGTTCCTCGATAAGTTTCTGTGAAGCGGTATTGGCCATGACAATCTTCAGACAGTTGCGGTCGAATACGATTCTCCAGGCAGCATGTGCATTAATACAGACAAATGCAGAAAGCATTATAACCGATATGATTCTTAATACTGTTCTTACCATAGTGACATAACTTTTTGATGTTGGTTGACTTTTCTTGCAAACTCCAGATACAGAAGCCCTCCATCCGCCTTGCGGTCTTCCTCGATACGGGTGATGGCCTCCTGCAGCGTACCGTACCGGGCAAGATAAATCTTCAGTGCCTCCTTCTCGGTACGTTCTGTAGTATATGCCCAGTAGCATTCCGGTGCTTCCTCCACGCCGTACACATCCGAGTGCTGTCCCCGGCAAATCCACACCTCCTTGAAGTAGCTTCTTCCCTCATGGTTGTTCAGCGCATTGATGGTGAAAATCTGCTGACGCTGTATGTCAGTGAGTCCCAGAATGGCTGCAATATCCTCATACCTGTCCTTGAACTTGGTCTGGTCAAGCAGAATCTTCACATCCGAGTTGTTGATGATGGCCTCCTTCACGATAGGGGAATCAATCACGTCATTAAGCTCCTGTGTAACCACACCGGCTATTCCGTGGAACTTTCGGACGGTCTTATACAAATACTTTATATATTCTGCCATGGTAGGTGAAGCGATTGCCTTCCATGCCTCTTCGATGATAAGCGCCTTCCGTCCCTTCTTGATACGCATCTTCTGCAGGAACACGTCCATGATAATCAGCACCACAATCGGAAAAAGCACCGGATCATCCTTTATTTTATCTATTTCGAACACAATGAAACGCTCGTCAAACAGATTAATGTCCAAGTCGGAGTTCAGCGTCATCTCCAGCTCGCCGCCACGGTAGAACTGTTTCAGTATGGCCGCAAAGTCATGTATATTGAAATTGATTTTCTCCAGCTGTGTAATTTGCGGTATGCGCTCCAGGGCAAACTCATAATAGGAGTTGAACGATAGCTCCTGAACCTTCAGCCTGCGCTTCTGTTCCTCCATGTGGTCAATCTGCCTGTCTATCTTAATCAGCATGGAATTGTTATAAAGTTCCCTCTTATATTTTTCTATGATGGCAAGTGCACGTTCCTTTTCCGATTCTGTGGCCGCTTCATCATTGATCAGGGCAGTCAGTGAACGGCACTGTCGTATCAGCTTCAGACGGCGTACTTCGGAAGGCAGCAGCAGGGCACGGCTTTCAGCCTTCCCCTGAACCTCTTCAGTGTTTATCTGCCTGTCGATGTCCTCCATGCTGTGCGTGTACTGTTCATAGTCATCCTCCATCTTGGCGGCTACCAGCAGTTTCTGCCTCAATGCCTCACGCTCACTGTCGCTGAATCCTTCAAAAGGATTGAAATAGGCCTCGTAATACTCCACAATGGTCTGGTTTATCAGCATATCCTCAATCTTTGTAGGAAATGCGTTACCCTTGAATATCAGGAATATCAGCGATTTGAGGAAGTTCTTTTTCTCACCGAAATTAAGCTCATATTCCTCCTTCGTGACCTTGAACGGATTCATGGAAATGGGTTTCTCCTTCGAGTAGGCTATGTGTGTACCCTTGTAATATCCGCATATGCCTTCGTAGGAATCACCCGTATCCACCATGACCACATCCGTATTCTGTTCCAGCAGCTGGCGTACCACACTGTTCATGTGGAAGCCTTTTTATATCTCCTAACACGCTGAGCTACAGCACTCTCTTGAAAACAACAAATTCAAAACGGTACAAATTTTGAACAGGCGAAAATCTATAGTTCAAAGCACTCGGCAAAGAGAAAAAACTATGACAGGGGTAAAAAGTGGTTTTAAGATTATTTATGAAAATATTTTGGGTAATTTTGGCTGATTGCTATCCAAAGAGCGCATTTTTGATAATAAGTCCCACCTCCATCAGCCATAAAGAGTGTGACAATCGAAAAAGAAAAAGAGGGATGAGAGAGCCTTCTTGGTGGCTTCAACATTGGGCGAAAATGGATGTCTTGTACCTCAGTTGTATCTCAGTCGGCATATATTGCTGATAGACAATGCAGGTTAATAATTCGGCGGCAAGTCATCACATGTTTAAGCTCGCATTGTATAGACCGCTCCTTGTTAGGACAAAGTGCAAACACAGTTAGATTTGTTCGCCTGACGATACTATTTTACCCAAGAATGTTGCCACAGTCCACTAATTTTGCCTAATTCGCTAATTCTATTAAAAATTTCGCCCATAACATAGTGGCTCTTCCAATAATAATATGTATATTTGCACAATAAATCTAGTCTGAATGAATATGGAATCAAACGAGAAACCCATTATCAACCGCATCAAAGTGGTCCTGGTGGAACAGAGAAGGACAAACAAATGGCTGGCAGACACTCTTGGAAAAGACTGCACTACAGTTTCAAAATGGTGTACCAATACGGCACAGCCCGGATTGGAAACATTGGTAAAGATTGCAGAATGCCTGGATGTTGATGCCAGAGAATTGATTGTTCCAACAAAAAAAAGAAGTTTGGATTGCAGATATGCCAGAACATATGATTCACTTAAATGGCGATAAATTTTTAGGTCCAAGATAAACCTAAAATCCGCAACTATCATCCAATACACGATTAAGGGTAGATTTATGAGTCG
>OLXE01000996.1_pt1 | contig 14323 bp, 10 predicted proteins | sample 1644571 | NCBI WGS metagenome assembly OLXE01 (sample SAMEA103958161, study PRJEB25191) | human gut metagenome | biome: human-associated habitat [ENVO:00009003]; feature: intestine environment [ENVO:2100002]; material: feces | place: Germany | collected 2013/2015
TTTTCGAGCAAATCGTAGGGCGGGGTGCCCTCACCCCGCCGCAGGCAGTAGGGGCGGGACATGTCCCGCCCGCAGCCTTCCCGTTACAGCGTGTTTGCCGTAAAGCTGCGGGCCGGGCATGCCCGGCCCCTACTGCGGCACATCCATTTTGAAAGGAACCATTTTATGAAAGAACTCATCCTCGCCTATCAGGGCGAAATGACGCTGAAGGGCCTGAACCGCGGCAAGTTTGAGGCGCGGCTGGCCAAGACGATCCGCTGGCGGCTGGAGCCGCTGGGCAAGTTCAAGGTCTATCAGGCCCAGAGCACCGTTTTCATCGAGCCGAAGGAGGACGGCCTCGACATGGACGAGGCGTTCCGCCGCGTGTCCCATGTGTTCGGCATCGTCAAGCTGAGCCGCGCCGTCGAGTGCCCGAAGGACTTTGCCGCAATATGCGAGACCGCCGAGGCGTATCTCGGCGAGACGCTGCGCGGCATCCGCACCTTCAAGGTCGAGGCCAAGCGCGCCGACAAGACCTACCCGATGAAGAGCCCCGAGATCTGCCGCGAGCTGGGTGCCTACCTGCTGGACAAGCACCATTATCTGCGCGTCGACGTGCATAACCCGCAGCTGGAGATCATGGTGGAAATTCGCGACTACGCCGCCTATGTCCACGGCCCCAAGGTCGAGGCCGCGGGCGGTCTGCCCGTCGGCACGAGCGGGCGCGCACTGAACCTGCTGTCCGGCGGCATTGACAGCCCCGTCGCCGCATGGTGCATGGCCCGCCGCGGTCTGGCGCTGCACCACATCCACTTTGCCAGCCCGCCGTACACGAGCCTGCGCGCCAAGCTGAAAGTGCGCGATCTGGCCCGCGAGCTGGTCGAGTACACCGGCAACTGCACGCTGTTCGTCGTGCCCTACACGAAACCGCAGGAGTATATCCGTGACAACGCGCCCGACGTGCTGTTCACGGTTCTGATGCGCCGCAGCATGCTGCGCATTGCCAATCAGGTGGCGAAAAAGCTCGAGCTGCAGGCCCTCATCACCGGCGAGAGCCTGGCCCAGGTCGCCAGCCAGACCATGGCCGCGCTGGCCTGCACAGACCAGGCGCAGGACCTGCCCGTGCTGCGCCCCTGCATCGGCATGGACAAGATCGAGATCATCAATATTTCGCGTAAGATCGGTACATTTGAGACGTCCATCGAGCCGTATGAGGACTGCTGCACGATCTTTACCCCGCCGCACCCCAAGACGAACCCGACGCTGGACGAGATCTTGGCCGCCGAGGCCGCTATGCCCGGCCTGGCCGCGCTGGAAGCCGAGGCCGCCGAGAACGTCGAGAAAATCTATATCCGCATGGGAGATGACGAGCTGCTGTGACTGCTGAAATTATCTGCGTAGGCACGGAGCTTCTGCTGGGCGACATCCTGAACACCAACGCGCAGTTTTTAAGCCGCGAGCTGGCCGAGCTCGGTATCAGCGTGATGCACCAGCATGTCATCGGCGATAACCCCGCCCGCCTGAAGGAGCTGGTTTTGCAGGCGAAAAGCCGCAGCGACCTGCTCGTCTTTTCGGGCGGTCTCGGCCCCACCGAGGACGATCTGACGAAGGAGACCGTGGCCGAGGCGTTCGGCGATACGCTGGCCTTTGACGAGGGCGAGTGGCAGAAGATCATCGACTTTTTCGCCCGGACAAACAGACGCCCCACGCCGAACAACCGCAAGCAGGCCATGTGCCCGACGGTGGGCCACAAGCTCATCAACGACCACGGTACGGCCCCCGGCGCGTGGTTTGAGGACGCCGACGGCCACTGCGCCGCGCTGATGCCCGGCGTCCCGCGGGAGATGAAGGCCATGTGGGCCGAGCAGGTCCGCCCGATTCTGCTGAAACGGCAAAACTGCACGATCCACAGCCGCACGCTGCGGGTGCTGGGCGGCGAGAGCGCCATTGCCAGCAAGGTCGCGCCGCTATTTGAGGCCGCGAACCCCACCGCCGCCATCTACTGCAAGACCGGCGAGTGCGAGATCCGCGTGACGGCCCGCGAGGCCACCGAGCAGGCTGCCGAGGCCGCCTGCAATGCCCGCATTGCGGAGTTTAAAGAGATTCTCGGCACAGCCGCCTACGATGTGGACGTGCCCGCGCTGGAATACACGGTGGTACGCGCCTTGCGGGAGCGCGGCTTGCACGCCGCCGCGGCGGAGAGCTGCACCGGCGGCATGATCGCCGAGCGGCTGACGAACGTGCCCGGCTCCAGCGAGGTGTTCGGCTACGGCTTTGTCACCTACGCCGAGGCCGCCAAGCAAAAGCTGCTGGGTGTGGATGCGGCTGTCATTGAAAAGTACAACGTCGTGTCCGGACCCGTGGCCGCAGCCATGGCCTTTGGCGCTGCCCGGGAATCCGGTGCAGAGCTGGCCGTGGGCATCACGGGACTGGCCGGACCCGGCGGCGCACTGCCCGGCAAGCCGGTGGGTACGGTCTATCTGGCCGGTGCCGACACCCGCACGGACACGGGGTATTTAATGCGCCTGACCCTGGGCGGCTATCAGGACCGCCAGATCATCCGCACCCGCGCCGCCCTGTACGCGCTGGATATGCTCCGCCGCATGGCGTTGGGCCTCGATGTACCGGACAGCGTGCGTTTCACGCCGGAGACGGCGGACAGAGAACTGGATATATAAAGCCCCAAGCCTTCCCCTTGAGGGGAAGGTGCCGCCGCAGCGGCGGATGAGGTGAAAGCTCCCGGGACCGCCTGTTTACGGGTGGTTGTGGCAAGGCTGCCCCCTCATTCGTCTGCGGGCGGGGCCGCAGACACCTTCCCCCCAGGGGGGAAGGCAATACAACACAAGAAAGGTTCCACCATGGTCAACACTCAACTGAAAATCCTGCGTGTTTTCGGGCCCACGGGCGCGGAGGTATCCTCCGTGCTGCGGGGCATCCGGGATGATGGCTGCCCCGGCCTGCGTCTGCTGGAACGGGACGGCGAGTTTGCCATCTGTGTGCAGGTCAGCGCTCCCAACCGCGCCATGGCGGAGCAATACTGCGATAAATGGGCCGCGCGGCTGCGCGCCAAATTCGGCGACGATGTCTTTGCCGAGGGGGAGACCAGCCTGGCCCAGGCCACGCTGGACGCTCTGCTGGAAAAACGCAAGCTGCTGGTTGCCGTGGACGAGCCGACGGGCCGCCTGCTGGGCAGCCTTTTGCAGCCGCTGCCCCACAGCGAGGCCGTCTTTGACTTTGGCACCGAGAGCTACGCCGACCCGCAGAAATCCCGCCGCATCACCGTGCCGGAGCAGCTGCTCCGGCGCTTCCCCGGCGACATTGTGCAGGCCGCAGCGGGCCGTGCGCTGGCCGCGCTGCAGGTCACGGGCGCGGATTACGCTGCCGCCTACATGCCCGCCAGCGTCGGGCAGTGCCCCTTTGTGCTGGTGTGTGACCGCCGCGGCGCGGTGGCCTGCGCCCTGCCGCCCGATATGAACGATACCTTCATCGGCAACCAGATCCTGGACCTGCTGCGCCGCCGTTTGTTCGGCCTGCAGTTGACAGATTCCTGCATCACGTTCCGCCCCGGCCATGACCGGCCGCTGCTCGTTGTGTCGGAGGCCGCCCGGAGCCGCGGCAACACGGTGCGGTTCTCGCTGCGCCGCCGCACGCCGCCCACGCGGGATGCCGACCATACCGCCGATTTTGAGCCGATGCTCGATTTTGACCGGCCCGCGCCGGTCAGCCCGCCGAGCTTCCCGCAGCCGGAGCAGTCTGCCGCGCCCGACCCCGCGGCCCCGCACCGCACGCTGCACCGCCGCGACACCGCGACGCCGCCCGAGGTCTCCGAGCCGACAGGCGTCATCCGCTTTGAAACGGACGCGGACGCGCAGACGGCGGCCCCGGAGCCAACCCAGACATCCGGACCGGAAGCGCCGCGGCACGCCCGCATCCGCCGTGCCCGGCCCGTGGAACCGCCCGCCCCGGCGGACGAAGCACCTCTGCCCGACGTCCCGCAGGGCCGTGCCCCCGCACCGTCGGTGCTGGATGATGACATCCCCGACTTCTCCGCGGATCTTGACCCCGCCGCCATCGCCGCCGCGCAGGCTGCCGATGACGCCGCCGAGGCCGCGGGCAAGAGCGCCAGCGTTGAGGACTTTACCCGCGCTGCGACCCAGCTGTTTGACGCCAGCGCCGTTGAGGAGGCCGCCGCAGAAAAGGCCGCGCAGAAAACCGACAAAAAGTGCCGCCGCAAGGCCGAAAAGCCCGAGAGCGAGCCGGTGCAGCCCAGCATCAAGAACCGCAGCCTTGAGATCATTGAAAAGAGCGAGCGCCGCCGCAGACGCACCGTTATTCTGGGGCTTGTCGTGCTGGCGCTGGTGCTTGTGCTGGGCGGCGGGGCGCTGTGGCTGTTCCTGCGCTGTGATCTGGGCGCACGCCCCGCGGCCAAAAGCTACGGCACGGCGCTCTACGATACGACCGCCGAGAACTATCTGGGCAAGGCGCTGGAGCGCCGCCCCGGCGTCGTCGGCTATCTGGGCTGGCCCGGGCTGAACGGCGCACTGGTTTACGCCGCCGACACGCCCGACCCGGAAACGCCCGAGAGCGGCGAGGCCCCGTCCATCGTCCGCTTTGCCACGCCCAGCGCACTGGACGCCGCCACCCCCGGCAACACCGTGGTGGAATGCACGGGCAGCGACTACAAGGCGCTGGCTGACGAGGATACGCTCAAGCAGAACAGCGGCTTCACGCTGTACACGGCGGGCGGTGTCTACCGCTTCAAGGCCATCGCGGTCTACTATTTTGACCCGTCCGAGCAGGGCGCGGGCGCATTTGACCTGTACGGCAGCACCGACCTGTCGAGCTATTACGACTACCTGACCTTCGTCGCGGGCATTCAGGCCCGCAGCCTGTTTGACACCGGCGTTGACGTGGGTGACGACTCCCGCTTCCTGACCGTGACGACCCACAGTGACGAGAGCGGCGTGCTGCTCTGCATCACGGGGCGGCTGATCCGCGAGGGAGAGGCAGAGCTTTTAAACACCTCGGCCATCGCGGCAGCGGAGGAGCCGCTGCTGACGGCGGCCCAGTATGAGCGCAAGGGCCAGCCGATGCCGACGGTCAGCACGCTGGTGCAGGCCAGTGTGGACCGCTACGCCCAGCAGAGCACCGCCGCCCAGGCCGCCCGCAAGAACGGCGGCACGGGCAGCGACACCGCTGCGGACACGGCGGACCTGGCACAGCGCGCGGACGACCTGCAGGCCATCACGGACAGCCTGCTGGCCAGCACCGACAAGCTGCTGGCGGGCCTGACCGACGTGGCCGGCTCGACCTCCGCCGCGGAGGCCGACCTGAACAAGGGCGCCGAGGGCAGTCTGCCCGAGCAGACCGTGACGGTGGATCAGATCAAGACCAGCGCCACACCTGCGCCCACCGAGCCCCCGGCGGATTCCGCCGTCGCCGGTGAGACGACGCCCGAGCCGACAGCCGCCCCCGCCGAGGCTCCTCAGCCCGACAACAGCGGCACAGGGGAGACCATCAACGTGACGATGAACGGCACGGCCCAGACGATGGATCTGGTGCAGTGCCTGGCCATGGTGGCCCAGAACGAGCTGGGCCCCAACGCACCCGCCGAAGCCTACAAGGCTCAGTGCGTGGCGACCCACTGCTGGATCATCAGCCAGTCGGGCTATCCGTCGGTGCTGGGTGCCGAGCCGGGCGCTGCCGCGCTGGCCGCCGCGCAGGAGGTCGCCCATGTGCTGGTTACCTACAACGGGCAGGTCTGCTTCACGCCGTACTTTGCGTCGGCCAGCACCGGCACGGCCTCCGCTGCCGAGGTCTGGGGCAATGACCGCGCCTGGCTGCAGGCCGTGGACAGCCCGTATGACCAGAGCGTGTCCAGCCACTGGAACACGAACGGCAATTCCAGCGGAACGGCCCGCTTCTCCCGCCAGACGCTGCAGGACCGCATCCGCGATGTGATGGACATTGACCTGTCCGGCGTGGACCCCAGCAGCTGGTTCACGATCCAGTCCGCCAACCAGTACGGTTGGGTCGCCAAGATCCAGGTCGGCCCGGACGCGGGCGTCGGCACCGTCAGCGGGCGCTGGTTCCGCGAGAATCTGCTGGCCCGCCAGAGCGTTGACGGGCGCAGCCTGCGCAGCCAGTGCTTCACGGTCAGCTACAACGCCGATCTGGACTGCTTTATCTTTGATGTCTACGGCTACGGCCACGGCTGCGGCATGAGCCAGTGGGGCGCCATCGGCTACGCCCGCAACGGCTGGGGCTATCAGGATATTCTGACGCATTATTTCGTTGGGACGACGATCACGACGTATTGAGACATAAGAAAAGAGCGTGTGCACAGAAAAGCACACGCTCTTTTTTTGCCGCACGGTAGGGGCCGGCGTCCCCGACGACCCGCGGGGCTTTGCGCAGCCGCAAGCGGCCCGGAGGGGTCAAGACCCCTCCCTACAAATCCTATTTTCAAGGGGCATAGTAGGGAGCGGTCTTGACCGCTCCGTGTTTGCCGTTACAGCATACTTACCCCATCCAGCACCGCCTTTACCAGCACATCCCCGTCATAGGTCAGCTCTAAATGGAAAAACGGTGCGTCCTCCGCCAGCAGCTTGAAAAATATCTTGTCCCCCTGCCAGATCGGAAGATCCTGCACGGCGGCCTTGTCCACCCACTCTAAGCACCCCTCGTCGCAGTCGGTCATCACGCCGGAAAAATCCGTGCAGGTGTACAGGTGCATCCGCTCGGCGGGCCATGGGTCACAGAAAAAATCCACGATGCCGCGGTAAACCGGCGCGTGCATCGTCAGGCCGGTCTCCTCGCGCACCTCGCGCAGGGCGCAGGCCGGCGCGTCCTCACCCGGTTCAAACTTGCCGCCGACGCCGACCCACTTGTCGTGGTTGACGTCGTTTTTCTTTTTGACGCGGTGCAGCATCAGGTACGCACCGTCCTTTTCGAGATAGCAAAGCGTTGTCTGCAATAGTTCCATAACCAAACTCCTTACATATTTATAGGCACCCCCGCAGATACTACCAGAAAAAACCAGGGGGGATTTTGTATGAGAGAAACCGGAATCGTGCGCCGTATCGACGAATTGGGCCGGGTGGTCATCCCGAAGGAGATTCGGAAAACGCAGCGCATCCGCACCGGAGATTCACTCGAAATTTACACGGACGGCAACGGCGAGGTCATATTTAAAAAGTATTCGCCGCTGGCTGAGCTCGGCGAGCCTGCCGCCGTCTATGCGGACGTGCTGGCCCGGCGGCTGCGCTGCGCCGTGGCAGTCTGTGACCGGGAGCATATCGTCGCCGCCGCCGGAGCGGGCAAGGGCGAGCTGCTCGGCGCACCGCTCCCGCCCGAGATCGAGCCGCTGCTGACCCGGCGCAAGCTCTACACGGCCCCGGCGTCCGCCGCGGAGCGGGAACCGCTGGGCAGCCGGTACCTGCTGTGCGCCGCGCCGATCCTGGTACACGGTGACATCGAAGGCGGCGTGCTGCTGCACGGCACCCTGCGCGAGGCCGCGCCCAACGCCGAGACCGTCCGCGCCGCCGCCACCGCCGCAGAGTTTCTGGCGCGGTGGATGGAGGAGTGAAAAGCATAGCAGCGTAGAGGCCGGGCATGCCCGGCCCGGAGGTTGACGTGACTGCCCGTGAATGGGCTGCTTGTGCAAGGCTGCGGGCCGGGCATGCCCGGCCCCTACATATATAATAATAGGGAAACTGCCCAATCCGATTGTGACGAAACTGTTAAACTTACAAAAAATTCGGAAAAACCCTTGACAGTTTGCAAAACGGGGATATAATAAACTTAGCACTCGGAGATAAAGAGTGCTAAACAAACCAACAAAAGCAAACCAAAGGAGATGAGCAGCATGGCCATGGATGCGCGCAAGCAGCGTATACTGGAAGCTATTGTTGCCCTGTATGCCAACGACGGTGAGCCTGTCGGCTCGGGTCTTTTGGCAAACTACTTTGACATGGCACTGTCCAGCGCGACGCTGCGCAATGAGATGGCTGCCCTGACCAAGCTGGGTCTGCTGGAACAGCCCCACACCAGCGCGGGCCGCGTGCCCAGCGCCCAGGGCTACCGCTACTACCTCGATCATCTGATCGACGCGCCAAAGTCCGGCACCCTGCCGGAGAAGGACCGCCGCCGCATTGACGATTTGTTCGCCGCCATGGATGCCGAGCCGGAAAAGCTCGTGCCCGCCGCGACCCGCTGCCTGGCCGATATGACAGGCTGCGCGGCTGCCGCTACCACACCGCAGGCGCCGGATCTCTGCATTGCCCATTTTGAGGTCGTGCAGGTGGGCCGCTACAGCGCCGCAGTGCTGGCCGTGACCAGCGCAGGCGGCGTGCGGACCCGCGTGGCCCGCGTTGACACCGGTCTGACCCGGGACGATGCCGCCAACCTGGCACAGCTGCTCAACCGCGGGCTGACTTTCGTCGCCCCGCAGGATTTAAGCCCGATGCTCATGGCCAGCATGGTGCTGGCCGCAGGGCAGCGGCTGGCCCCCGTCATCATGGCGGCGCAGGCGCTCGTCACCACCGGCCCGCAGGCCTGTCTGGAGGGCGCGCAGTATCTGGCAAAGATGGCGGACGTCCGCCAGAACCTCGGCACGCTGTTGGAGATCTTCTCCGACAATGAGGCCGCGACGGAGCTCATCCGCCCCGAAGGCAACAAGATCACCGCAACGCTGGGCTGCGACCTTGACCCTGCGATGCCGGGTGCCTGCATCGTCAGCAAGCGGTACTTAGCCGGCGGCGGGCTGACAGGCTCCGTCGCACTGATCGGCTCCACCCGCATGGAGTACGAGCGGCTGCTGCCGATCCTGGACTACTTTGCCGCCAGAATGGGGCAGAGCATGGCCGGGCAGGGCCAATAAACGAAGAAGGAGAGACCCGCAATGAGCCAAGAAGAAAAGAAACAGACCGCCCCGGAGACGGAAGCGGCTGCTGAAAAGCCCGAGACCCCCGCACAGGAGGCCCCTGAAAAAGAGGCCCCCCAGACCGAGGAAAAGAACGAGGGCAAGCACGACTGCAAGCATCACCACCACGAGACTGCGGCCCTGCAGGCCAAGCTGGAGGCGGAGGAAAAGAAAAACGCCGACCTCAAGAACCAGCTGCTCCGCACCGCTGCCGAGTATGACAACTACCGCAAGCGCTCCCAGCGCGAGGCTGACCAGAAGTTCAACGACGGTGTGTCCCACGCCGTGACCCAGATCCTGGGCATCCTGGACACGCTGGACATGGCCGCCAACGCCGCCTGCGCGGACGAGAACTACAAGAAGGGCGTCACGATGACGCTGGACAAGGCCGCCAAGGCTCTGGAAACGCTGCACATCACCGAGATCGAGGCGTTGAACCAGCCGTTTGACCCCAACTTCATGAACGCCGTCCAGCAGGTCCCCGCCGCCGAAGGGCAGGAGAGCGGCAGCGTCGTGCAGGTTTTCCAGAAGGGCTACAAGATCGGTGACAAGATCATCCGCCACGCGATGGTCGTCGTCGCAGAATAACGTCGAACCGAATCAAACGATTCGTTTCCATATAAATTGACATTCACTGCATTCAAAGCAAATTTGAAGGGAGTTTTATTTATGAGCAAGATCATCGGTATTGACTTGGGTACTACCAACAGCTGCGTCGCCGTTATGGAAGGCGGCGAGCCCGTCGTCATCGCGAACGCCGAAGGCGCCCGCACCACCCCGTCTGTCGTCGGCTTCACCAAGACCGGCGAGCGTCTGGTCGGCCAGGTCGCAAAGCGCCAGGCCATCACCAACCCCGAGAACACGATTTCTTCCATCAAGCGTAAGATGGGCACGGCTGAAAAGGTCCATGCCGGCGGCAAGGACTACACCCCCGAGGAGATCAGCGCTATGGTCCTCTCCAAGCTGAAGGCTGACGCCGAGGCTTATCTGGGCGAGCCTGTCACCGAGGCCGTCATCACCGTCCCCGCCTACTTCAACGACAGCCAGCGTCAGGCCACCAAGAACGCCGGTACCATCGCCGGTCTGAACGTCAAGCGTATCATCAACGAGCCTACGGCTGCTTCTCTGGCTTACGGCATTGATAAGGAAGCCGACCAGAAGATCATGGTCTACGACCTCGGCGGCGGTACGTTCGATGTCTCCATCATCGAGATGGGCGACGGCGTTACCGAAGTTCTGGCTACCAACGGTGATACTCACCTGGGCGGCGATGACTTCGACCAGCGCATCATCGACTGGATGGCCGAGGACTTCCAGCGCGAGAACAACATCGACCTGCGCAAGGACAAGATGGCTGCCCAGCGCCTGAAGGAGGCTGCCGAGAAGGCCAAGATCGAGCTGTCCAGCGCGACCACGACCAACATCAACCTGCCCTTCATCACCGCGGACGCCAACGGCCCCAAGCATCTGGACATGACGCTGACCCGCGCTAAGTTCAATGAGCTGACCGCTGATCTGGTCGAGCGCACCATGACCCCCGTCCGCAAGGCTCTGGCCGATGCCGGCCTGAAGGCTTCCGACCTGGCCAAGGTCCTGATGGTCGGCGGCTCCACCCGTATCCCTGCCGTCTACGACGCTGTCAAGAAGGAACTGGGCTGCGAGCCGTTCAAGGGCATCAACCCCGATGAGTGCGTTGCTGTCGGCGCTGCCATCCAGGGCGGCGTTCTGCAGGGCGACGTCAAGGGTCTGCTGCTGCTCGACGTTACCCCGCTGAGCCTGGGCATTGAGACTCTGGGCGGCGTCTGCACCAAGATCATTGACCGCAACACCACCATCCCCACCAAGAAGAGCCAGATCTTCTCCACTGCGGCTGATAACCAGCCCAGCGTTGAGGTCAACGTCCTGCAGGGCGAGCGTGAGTTTGCCCGCGACAACAAGAGCCTCGGAACCTTCCATCTGGACGGCATCGCTCCGGCTCCCCGCGGCGTGCCGCAGATCGAGGTCACCTTTGATATTGATGCCAACGGTATCGTTCACGTCAGCGCGAAGGACCTGGGCACCGGCAAGGAGCAGAGCATCACGATCACTGCTTCCACCAACATGAGCAAGGACGACATCGACAAGGCTGTCAAGGACGCCGAGCAGTATGCCGCCGAGGATAAGAAGCGCCGCGAGGAAGTCGATGTGCGCAACAACGCCGACCAGATGGTGTTCCAGACCGAGAAGGCGCTGGGCGAGTTCGGCGACAAGGTTTCCGCCGAGGAAAAGAGCGAGGTCGAGACCAAGCTGTCTGCCCTGAAGGAAGCCCTGAAGTCCGGCAGCGTTGATGACATCAAGGCAAAGCAGGATGACCTGCAGAAGGCCTTCTACGCCATCAGCGAGAAGGTCTACCAGCAGGCCGCCCAGGCACAGGGCCAGCAGCCCGGTGCACAGCCCGGCCCCGATGCCGGTGCGCAGCCGAAGGACGACGGCGCCGTTGACGCCGACTTCCACGAGGTCTAAGCTGTAACAAACCCATAATAAGGCCGCCGCTGGGCAAACCCGGCGGCGGCCCTTGGGGGTTATAGAGAAAGTTAAAATAAAGCCTTTCCCCCTCGGGGGAAGGTGGCCGCGCGCAGCAAGGCCGGATGAGGGCCAAGCTGCCGGGATTGCCTGTTTGCGGGCAATATCCGGCAGGTCTCACCTCATCAGTCCGCTCCGCGGGCAGCTTCCCCTCAAGGGGAAGCCTTTTCACAACCCATAAATAGAGGGGATAGATTCTATGGCAGAAAAACGTGATTACTACGAGGTGCTGGGGATCGGCAAAAACGCCACCGATGCCGAGATCAAAAGCGCCTACCGCAAGCTGGCCAAAAAGTACCACCCCGACCTGAACCCCGGCGACAAGGACGCCGAGGAAAAGTTCAAGGAGGTCAATGAGGCCAACGATGTTCTTTCCGACCCGAACAAGCGCAAGCGCTATGACCAGTTCGGATTCGCTGGGGTCGATCCCAACTATGGGGCCGGCCAGCCCGGCGGCGGCTACGGTGGCGGCTTTGGCGGCTTCGGCGGCACCGGCGGCGTCGATCTGGGCGACATCTTCGGCGATATTTTCGGCGGCGGCTTTGGCGGCTTCGGCGGCTCGACCCGCTCCAACCCCAACGCGCCGCGCAAGGGCCATGACATTCAGGCCAATGTGATCCTGACCTTTGAGGAGGCCGCCCACGGCTGCGCCAAAAAGGTCACGCTGAACCGTCAGCAGACCTGCCCGGACTGCGGCGGCAACGGCTGTGCGCCCGGCTCCAGCCCCGAGACCTGTACCGAGTGCGGTGGCCGCGGCTATGTCGTGACCCAGCAGCGCACGCCGTTTGGTGTGATGCAGAGCCAGCAGCCCTGCCCGCACTGCGGCGGACGCGGCACCATCATCAAGAACCCCTGCAAGACCTGCCGCGGCACCGGCAAGACCAGTGCCCGCAAGACGCTGGAGGTCAAGATCCCCGCGGGTATCGACGACGACCAGAACATTGCACTGCGCGGCCAGGGCGACGCCGGTACGAACGGCGGCCCCGCGGGCGACGTGATCGTCCATGTGACGGTCAAGCCCGACGCCGTGTTTGAGCGCGACGGCTACGATGTGTACGTCCGCGTGCCCATTACCTACTCCCAGGCTGTGCTGGGCGCTGAAATTGAGGTCCCCACCGTGGACGGCAAGGTCGCCCAGAAGATTCCCGAGGGCACCCAGAGCGGCACGAAGTTCCGCCTGCGCGGCCAGGGCATCCAGTACCTGAACGGGCGCGGACGCGGTGACCAGTACGTCATTGTGGACGTGGAGATCCCCAAGAAGCTGAACCGCACCCAGCGCGAAGCCCTGAAGGCCTTTGAGGACAGCCTGAAGGACGAGAACTACGAGAAGCGCAAGAGCTTCTTCAAGAACCTGAAGGATCGGTTCATGTCTTAAAGTTTTAAACAACCCAGCCCCCGCAATGTGGAAAACATTGCGGGGGCTTGGCTTTGTTTATGCTAACGGAAACGGCCACGGTGGGCAGTCCTCTGGCCGCCGACAGGCAGCCGCCAGCTCCACGGCCAGCCCGTAGGGGTCGGCGTCCCCGACGACCCGTGCCCGCTTCCGGCCAGTAAAAACCGCCCGGGCAATGACACTCACCCCGCAAACGCCATCTCCGTATACTCCGTACTCCCGTTCAAAAATGCGTCGGCGGGGATGGTGGCAAGCTGCGTTGAGGCGGAAGTTTTGCCGATGAGAAGTACAACGCGGCCATCATCCAGTAGGGTCAACGGCGTGTATACGGCCAGCCCGGCAGGGCGGGCGTTGGCTCCAAGCCTGTTGCCCTGCAAATCATAGAGCGTAAACGCAGTCATGTCGCTGTTGTACGTCATGAGCCAACGCAGTTCAGCATCAAGGTCGAGTGCAGAGCAGTTCCAATCCTCTGCAAGATCCAGCGCATCCTGTGTGCCGTCGCTGCGGATGCAAAGCACGGAAACGCTGTGTTGGTCGGTTGCATACGGCGTGTGATAGCCCGAAAAATAAAGGTCGCTGCCGTTATGGCCCAAGTAATAATAGGAAGTCCTCATGGTGCCGTCATCCTCTCCATACCAGGGGTAGGACAACAGCTTTTGGACGGGCTTGCCGGTGACAGCGTCCGTCAGATCAAATTCACACAGGGAATTTTGCAGAAAGGCATCGGACATTTCGGAATCCTCGGGAAAGGGAACAGGAGAATCCGACAGAATGCGGCAGGTCACAAGCTGACCGTTTACCACGTCCAGCACATTCGTGGTTTCGCCGGGAATGTTCCACGGCAAAGTCTCCCCGGTCTGCAAATCAAGCCGCTGCCCCTGTGTGTAGGCATAAGGTGCGGTGACGGAGCTGATGGAGTAAAGATACTGCTCGTCGTAAAGCACATCGACCCATTCGTCGCTGTCATAGGGGATTTCACGCGGTGCGCCGCCTGCCAGCGGAAAAGCCAGCAGTTTGTCTGCAACAATATACAGTGTATCCTCTGTTGCAAACGGAAACGCAGAAAATAGCGAATCGGCGTGATAAAACAAGGTGGTCTTTCCCGTGGAGAAATCCGTTTTATACACATTTGTACCCGTGGTTTCTTGCGCGGTGGAACCGTCAAAAACGGTCTGGTACAGCGCGTTGGAGAAAATGGAGAGGTGAACGGTGCTGCGCAGCTCCCCCACTGGTTCAGGTGCTGCCGTCGGTTCTGGTGTGGCGGCGGCAGTCTCCGCGGGCGCGGCTGTGGTTGCGGAATCCGACGCCGACGCACAGGCGGACAGCGCCAGCGCCGCGGTGAGGATGAGGGGAATGCGCTTATTCGTTTTCATGGGTACACGTCCTCGTATTATAAAGTAGTAGTTATTAAAGTCCCTCTCCAAGGACAAAATGCTACAATAGACAAGGTGCTGTGGATTGGTTTA
>OLXE01001048.1_pt1 | contig 13747 bp, 15 predicted proteins | sample 1644571 | NCBI WGS metagenome assembly OLXE01 (sample SAMEA103958161, study PRJEB25191) | human gut metagenome | biome: human-associated habitat [ENVO:00009003]; feature: intestine environment [ENVO:2100002]; material: feces | place: Germany | collected 2013/2015
TTCGGCGCGGCCTACGGCGGCTTTTTCGGACTCGCACCCTCGTTCGCGGCGGGACTCGGCATGACTGCAGTGTTTTGCGGCGTGACTAATTCGCCGCTGACCTCGATCCTGCTCGCCTATGAGCTGTTCGGCGGGCAGAGTTTGGCGCTCTTTGCGCTGGTGATTGCAGTCTCCTATATGCTCAGCGGCTATTACGGGTTGTACAGCGAGCAGAAGATCCTGTATTCTAAGATGCGGCCGCAGTTTATCGACCGAAAAACCAAATGAAACAACAGATAAGGACTTCCCGGAAAGGACGACATGAGATGCACAATTTTAAGGGCGCGATCTTCGACATTGACGGCACGCTGGTACCCTATGGCGCGCCCGGCCCCGGCCAGGCCGCGGTGCAGGCGCTGCGGGAGCTGGCGCAAAGCGGTGTGGCCGTCGTCATTGCCACGGGGCGCGCGCGGTATACGGCGCAGTGGGTGCTGGGCAGCGGGATAAAGCCGGATTATTTCGCGGCGGTGAACGGAGCGGACGTGACGGACGCGGAGGGGCGGCCTGTGTGGCAGAGCCGCATGACGCCCGAGGAAATGTACGCGCTTGTGGATTTCTGCGAGGACCATGAGCTGCCGCTGGAATTTATTTTTTCCGACGCATACTATGTGTATGTGGAATACGCGGCCTTTGTGGAAAAGTACTGCGGGCAGAACGCTGCGTCCGGCTTTTTTGACAGCGTGCTGCGGGACGGCGAGGACCAGGTGCGCCATTTGCAGGACATGCCCTTCGGCGCCTGCGCGGCAATGGACGCGCGCCATGCAGCGGCCTTTGAAGCGAAATACGGCCATCTGGGCCTGCGGTTCATTCCCTTTGCACCGGGCCGGTACGACGTGCTGCGCGCGGGCGCAGGCAAGGCGGCGGGCGTTGGCCGGCTGCTGGAGCGGCTGGGTATCTCCTGGGCGGAAACGGCGGCCTTCGGCGACGGTGAAAACGACGCGGAGCTGCTGGAGGCGGCGGGCTTTGCCGTGGCAATGGAGGGCGGCGCGCAGAGCCTGCTGCCCCTGGCCGACGCGGTGGCCCCCGCTGCGGCCCTGGACGGCGCGGCGGCTGCCGTTCGGGAATATCTGCTGGAGTGACGCGCCCGCGCAGGGAAGAGAAAAAACAGGGGCGGACGCCCGCGGCAGGGCGCTGTGCGCGGCCGGCGCAAAGCGGCCCGGCCCGCAGAGGAGGAAGAAAAAATGGCGTTTCCGCCCGTATACGGTCCGGATTCCCGCACACTGATCGTGGGAACCTGGCCCAGCCCCAAAAGCCGGGAGCAGGGCTTTTTTTACGGCCATCCGCAGAATCGGTTCTGGCCGCTGCTGGCGCGGCTTCTGGGAGCGCCCGTGCCCCAAAGCGTGCCGGAGAAAAAGGCACTCATCCTCACCCATGGCCTGGCGCTGTGGGACACCATTGAAAGCTGTACCATCACCGGCGCTTCGGATGCTTCCATCCGGGACGTGGTGCCCGCGGATATTGCGGGCCTTGCCCGCAAAGCGCCCATCCGGCGCGTTTTGTGCAACGGGGCCACGGCGTACCGGCTGTATGAAAAATACAGCCGCGTGCCCGGGCTGGAGGCCGTGAAGCTGCCCAGCACCAGCCCGGCCAACGCCGCCTGGACGATGGATAAGCTGGCGGCGGCGTGGGGAAACTATCTGGGAGAGAAGGCCGCGCCGGACGCGGAGCGGCTGTAAGCGCGCGAAAAAGCCTGGCGATCCGCAAAGGATCGCCAGGCTTTTTGAATACGCTGGGCGCCAAAACCGGTGTTTTCCGTGGAGGCGCCCCGTCTCTGCACCGCTTTGCCGCTCCTGAAAAGTCAGCCTGCTCAGAAAAACAGGTCCTTGCTGGGGTATTCCGGCTCGGAGGTAAGGCGCAGGCCCATTTTGCGCAGTGTGCCTTCGTCACCGGAATGCAGCATACAGGTGCTGTGCATCTCGCAGTCCCGCAGCTTCGGCAGCGCGGCCATGGCGCGGGCCGTCAGCGTGTTGGTGGCGGCTGTGATGGAGAGCGCCGCGAGCACGTCGTCCACCTTCAAAACGCTGGAACGGCTGCCGAGGATGTCGATCTTCAGCTTGAGGATCGGCTCCAGTATGATGGGGCTGATGAGCGTGAGAGAATCGTCGATGCCGGCAATGGCCTTGATGGCGTTGAGCACGCAGGAGGAGCAGGCGCTCATCAGGTTGCTGGCCTTGCCCGTTACGATCGGTCCGTCCGGCAGCTGGATGGCCGCGGCGGCCACGCCGGAGCTTTCGCTTTTGGCAAGAGCGGGCGCAACCACCGCACGGTCCGCCGTGGTGAGGGAAAGCTCCTGCATGATGCGCTTGATTTTGTCCACCGCGTCCTGCGAGCCCTTACCCTGCTTGTGGTCGCAAAGAGCCTTGTAGTAACGGCGGATGATCTCCTGGCTGGCGGCGGCGCGGACGGCTTCGTCGTCCACGATGGCGTAGCCCGCCATGTTCACGCCCATATCCGTGGGAGATTTGTATACGCTTTCGTCCCCTGTGATGCGCGAGAGGATGTTGCGCACGATGGGGAAGGCCTCCACGTCCCGGTTGTAGTTGACGGTGGTGACGCCGTAGGCCTCCAGATGGAACGGGTCGATCATGTTCACGTCCGCGAGGTCGGCAGTGGCCGCCTCGTAGGCCAGGTTCACCGGATGCTTCAGCGGCAGATTCCAGATGGGGAACGTCTCAAACTTGGCATAGCCCGCCACACGGCCCTGGCGGATTTCGTGATACACCTGCGAGAGGCAGGTGGCCAGCTTGCCGGAGCCGGGGCCGGGGGCCGTCACCACCACGAGAGGCCTGGAGGTTTCGATGTAGGGGTTCGCGCCGTAGCCTTCGTCGCTGCAGATATAGGCGATGTCCGTGGGATAGCCCTTGATGGGGCGGTGGATGTAGTTTTTCACGCCGCGCATCGTCAGCTTTTTGGCGAAGCCGTCGGCTGCCGCCTGGCCGGTGTACTGCGTGATGACCACGCTGTTCACGCGGATGCCCATGTGCGTGATGTCGTCGATGAGACGCAGCACCTCCATATCATAGCTGATGCCGAGGTCCGCGCGCATTTTTGTCTTTTCAATGTCTCCCGCCGAGACGGTGAAGATGATCTCGGCCTGTTCGCGCATCTCGTACAGCAGGCGAATCTTGCCGTTGGGGTCGAACCCCGGCAGCACCCGGGCCGCGTGGTAATCATCAAAAAGCTTGCCGCCGAACTCCAGGTACAGCTTGCCGCCCCACTGCGCAATGCGCTGGCGGATATGCTCCGTCTGCTTGTGGATATAAAGGTTGTTGTCAAATCCTGCTTCCACTGTTATGCTCCCTCTTCCTGCGTATTTTTTTCCGGAGCATGCGCTTATACATTCAGGCGGAATTGTCTGTTTTTATACACAAACAAATGGGTTTGTCTATTGCCCGCCCCGCGTCCCCGATGGTATACTGGCCCTGTTCCGGAAAATCCCAATATCTTATATAGGATACCATTAACCCATGTGCAAGGCAAGGCGTGCGGCGCGAAAAAAACAGAAATTTGAGGCGGCCTGCGGCAATTTTCCTTTTTGCAGCCGCCGAAGGCGGCAAAGGCTTCCGTGAAGCCTTTGAGCAAACGGTCCGTTCGTGCAGCGATGGCGGTAATATGCCTTACCGCCCGGGACACGGCTCGGCGGGTTTGGATGCGCAGCGCGCCAACCGGTCCGTCCAAACCCGATGTTTTCCCGCGTGGAGACACCTTTCGGAGGGCGTCTTATCGACAATTTTTTGTCATGCATTCCGCAATATGGATTTTTTCGAGGGTTTCTGAACAAATCAAACAAAGTTTTTGTGAAAATTTATACGGGGCCTGTCGGGGAACACCGGGATTACGGATTGTATTTGCGTGGGTGTTCAGATATAATAAATATCGGTGCTGTTTGCATAAAGGATATTTGCAAAAAGCTTGACAAAAGGCTGGAGCGCGGCGCAGGCCCGCCGCAGAGGGGGCGTGCCGCGTGAAGAAAAAAGGCTGGTTTTCCGTTTTGCAGAACCTGTCCTGGCTGACGCAGCTGGGCCTTTCGCTGGCGGCGCCGCCGGTGCTGTGCCTGCTGGGCGCGGGCTGGCTTGCGAGGCGCTTTTCGCTGGGGCCGTGGGTATATTTCGCGGCCATAGTGCTGGGCTTGGGCGCCGCGGCGTGTACCTTTGCGGAATTTGTGAAAATGTTCCGCCGCAAAAACGGAAAAAAGTAGCGGCTGTACGGCCGTAAAACAAGGCGTTCCGGGCGGCGCCCGGAGGCCGGAGCTGGATGTGATCGACTTTTTATGAAGATACAGGAAGCGACAAAGCGCGAGACGCTGCACATCGCCGCGGGCACGCTGGCCTTTTCGGCGGTGATGAACGGCGTGTTCGCACTTCTGGGAAGATGGGACCTGACGGTGCTGTGGGGCACGCTGCTGGGCGGCGGCTTTGCGGTGCTGAACTTTTTTCTGCTGGGCCTCACGGTGCAGAAAATGGCCGGGGACCCGAACGAAAAAAAAGGCAAGCTCGTGCTGCAGCTCTCGTACAGCCTGCGCATGCTGGCCACGCTGGCCGTGGTGGTGCTGGGCGTAAAGCTGGCGTGCTTTTCGTGGGTGGCTACGGTGATCCCGCTGCTGTTCCCGCGGCTTACCATTCTTGCAATGCAGATCCTGGGCATGTACAAACCGCCCAAAAATAAGGAAGGAGGCGATGAGCCGGTATGAATGTGGATATCACCGGCGCGCGCATCTATTTTACCATCCCGATCTTCGGCGGAATCCCCATCACCGCCACCATTGTCAACAGCCTGCTGGTCACGCTCATCATCATAGGGCTGAGCATATTCCTCACCCGGAACCTGAAGGTGCGGGCGGTGAGCAGGCGGCAGGTGGTGGCTGAATTCCTGGTGGAGACCGCGCAGAATTTCGTGAACGGCAATATGGGTGAAAAATTCGCATATTACGGCCCGTTCGTGGCGGCGCTTTTCGCATCGTCGCTGTTTTCCAGCCTGCTGAGCCTGGTGGGGATGTTCCCCCCCACGAGCGACCTTTCCACCACGCTGGCGTGGGCGGTGATGGTGTTCGTGCTCATCACCTACACCAAGATCCGCACGGGCGGCGTCGGCGGCTACCTCAAGGGCTTCACGCAGCCCATCTTCGTGCTTACGCCGTTCAACATTTTGTCCGAGCTGGCGACGCCCATTTCCATGGCGTTCCGTCATTTCGGCAACATCGTGTCCGGCAGCGTCATCACGGCGCTGGTGTATGCGGCGCTGGCAACGGCATCCCACGCACTGTTTGCGTGGCTGCCGGGTGCGGCAGGCGAGCTGCTGGGCTCGATCCCCATCCTGCAGGTGGGCGTGCCGGCGGTGCTCAGCGTGTATTTCGATTTGTTCTCCAGCTTTATGCAGGCGTTCATTTTCTGCATGCTGACAACGCTGTATATCGCCAACGCGGCCGACGATTCCTGACGGACGCGAAGCTCCCGTTTGTTTTTCCGCCGCCCGCTGCGTGCAAGGGCGCTGAAAATAACCCAAACTATTTTTATGTAGGAGGAAACCTCTATGTTGGAAAAAGCAATCATCCTGGCAGGCTGCGCTGTGGGCGCCGGCCTCGCCCTCATCGCGGGCATCGGCCCCGGCATCGGCGAAGGCTACGCCGTCGGCAAGGCCTGCGAGGCCATCGGCCGCCAGCCCGAGTGCAAGGGCGACGTGACATCCACCATGCTGCTTGGCTGCGCCATTGCGGAGACGACCGGTATTTATGGCTTCGTAACGGGCCTGCTGCTCATCTTCGTGGCTCCCGGCATCTTCATGGGCCTGCTGTAAGCCGCGGGCACCGGCGGCGGGCGTTCAGGCCGCGCCGCCAAAAGGAGGAGACAGAATGAAACAATTTCAGGACCTCGTCACCCTCGCCCCGTGGACGTTCATTTTCCAGATCTGCAACCTGCTTATCCTGACGGCGGGCGTGAAGCATTTTCTGTTCAAGCCCGTGCAGCAGATCCTTGCCAAGCGTAAAGAGGAGATCGAAGCGTCCTACACCGAGGCTGAAAAGGCCGAGGGCGACGCACAGGCAATGAAAGAGGAATACGAGACACGCCTTGCCAGCGCAAAGGAAGAGGCGGCGGAGATCGTGAAAAGCGCCACGGCACGTGCCAATGCGCGCGGCGAGGAGCTTGTGAGCGCGGCGCGCGCCGAGGCGGCCGCGCTCAAGAGCAAGGCGGACGCCGAGATCGAGAGCGAACGCCGCAAGGCTGCCGGAGAGTTGAAAAACGATATTTCCGAGCTTGCCCTGGACATTGCGGGCCGCGTTGTGGAGAAGGAGATCGATCCCGAAACGCACAAGGAACTGATCGACGACTTCATCAGCCGTGTGGGTGACGCGTCATGACGGCAGCCGAAAAGGAATACGGCGGCGCGCTGTACGCACTTGCCGCCGAGGAGCACTGCGAGGACGCGGTGCTGGAGGGCCTTACCCTTGCGGCGGACGCTTTCCGCGAGACGCCCGGCTACCTGAAGCTGGTGCAGAACCCCGCGGTGCCGCGGGAAGAACGCCTGGCCATGCTGGACGAGGCGTTCGGCGCGGGCGTGCACGTTTATGTGCTGAATTTTTTGAAGATACTGTGCGGGAAATCCGCACTCGGCATGGCTGCGGGCTGCCTGCAGGAGTATAAGGCGCTGCTGTATGAGGCGCGCGGCATTCTGCCCGTGCAGGCCGTGAGCGCCGTGCCTCTGGATGAGGCGCAGCGTCGTGCCTTGTGCGACAGTCTGGCTCAAAAGACAGGCAGGACCATCCTGCTGGAGACCGCTGTGGACCCGTCCGTGCTGGGCGGCGTAAAGCTGCGGTACGAGGGGCTGGAGCTGGACGGCACGGCCGCCGGGCGGCTGGCCGCGCTGCGGCGCGCGCTGACGCAGGCGTGACGCCTGCACATCTGTACGTTGGAAAGTTGGTGAGACTATGCAGTTAAAACCTGAGGATATCAGCAAGATCATTAAAAGCCAGATCAAAAATTACGACAGCAGGATCGAATGCGCCGAAACGGGCACCGTCATTCTTGTGGGCGACGGCATCGCCCGCGCCTACGGGCTGGAAAAGTGCATGGCGAACGAGCTGGTGGAGTTTGAGAACGGCGAATACGGCATGGCCTTGAACCTGGAGGAGAACAGTGTAGCCATCGTGCTGCTGGGCTCCGACGAGGGCATCAGGGAAGGCGATACGGTCCGGCGCACGGGCCGCGTCGTCAGCGTGCCGGTGGGCGAAGCGCTCATCGGCCGCGTGGTGAACGCGCTGGGCCAGCCCATTGACGGCAAGGGGCCTGTTGACGCAGCCGAAACGCGGCCTATCGAGCGCAAGGCACCCGGCATCATTGAGCGCAAAAGCGTCAGCGTGCCGCTGCAGACGGGCATCAAGGCCATCGACAGCATGATCCCCATCGGCCGCGGCCAGCGTGAGCTGATCATCGGCGACCGCCAGACGGGCAAGACCGTCATCGCCACGGACACGATCATCAACCAGAAGGGCAAGGACGTGGTGTGTATCTACGTTGCCATCGGCCAGAAGCGCTCGACGGTGGCTCAGCTGGTGGAAACGCTCACTGTGGCCGGCGCAATGGACTACACCATCGTGGTCTCGGCCTCAGCCAGCGAGCTGGCCCCGGTGCAGTATATCGCGCCCTACGCGGGCTGCGCTATGGGCGAATATTTTATGGACAAGGGCAGGGACGTCCTGATCATCTACGACGACCTTTCCAAGCATGCGGTGGCCTACCGCGCGCTTTCTCTGCTCATCCGGCGTCCGCCCGGCCGCGAGGCGTATCCAGGCGACGTGTTTTACCTGCACAGCCGTCTGCTGGAGCGTGCGGCGCGCCTGGCCCCCGAATACGGCGGCGGCAGTTTGACGGCGCTGCCCATCATCGAGACGCAGGCCGGCGACGTTTCGGCCTACATCCCCACGAACGTCATCTCCATTACGGACGGCCAGATCTTTTTGGAAACAGAGCTGTTCCACGCGGGCGTGATGCCTGCCGTCAACCCGGGCATTTCGGTGTCCCGCGTGGGCGGCAACGCGCAGATCAAGGCAATGAAAAAGGTGGCGGGCACGCTGAAGCTGGCGTATTCCCAGTACCGTGAGCTGCAGTCTTTCGCCCAGTTCGGGTCGGACCTGGATGCGGATACCAAGCGCCGTCTGGCGCAGGGCGAGCGCATTGTGGAGGTGCTCAAGCAGGACCGCAATTCTCCGGTGCCTGTGGAGCAGCAGGTGTGCATCCTGTATGCTGTTACCAACGATTACCTGGTGGACGTGCCTGTGGAGCAGATCGCTGTGTACGAGCAGGAGCTGTACGAGGATCTAAGCAGCCTGCATGACGCGGACGTGCTGGCGCCCATCCGGGAGAGCGGCGCGCTTTCCGAAGGGACGAAGGCCGCGCTGGACAAGGCGCTGGCGGAGTTCACGGCGGCGTTCCTCAAATCCCACGCATAAAAAGAAGGAAGAAGGAGGCACGGCGTCATGGCGGCATCGTCCATGAAGGATATCAAGCTGCGCATCAAAAGCGTGGAAAGCACCATGCAGATCACCAAGGCCATGGAGCTGGTGGCGTCCTCGAAGCTGCGGCGCGCGAAGGAACGCGCCGAGGAGACGCGGCCCTATTTCACCACGCTGCATGAATGCCTTACAGACATCGCGTACGGCAACACGGATTTTTCCTCTCCGTTCGTGCAGCAGCGCGAAGTGAAAAAGACCTGCTATATCATGATCGCGGGCGACCGCGGGCTGGCAGGCGGCTACAATACCAACCTGTTTAAAACGGTGGCCGAGCATATGGACGGCAAGGTGGTGTGCGTGCTGCCCATCGGCAAAAAGGCTGTGGAATATTGTGCGCACCGCGGGCTGGAGACCGTGACGGACGCCTATGCCACGGCCGAGGACGTCTCGCTGGGCGATTGCTTTTCCATCGCACGGATGCTCTGCGGGCAGTTCCGCAAGGGCGCGTTTGACGCGCTGTATGTGGGATACACCAATTTTGTGTCCATGCTCAGCCAGCAGCCGGCGGTGCTGAAAATGCTGCCCATCCGCTACGAGCGCAGGGAAGCAAAGAACACGGCGGAGAGCCTGACGATCTACGAGCCGTCCAGCGAGGCGGTATACGACGCGATCGTTCCGGAATATGTGGGCGGCCTTTTGTGGGGGGCTATGGCGGAGAGCGTGGCCAGCGAACAGGGGGCACGGCGTACTGCGATGGATGCGGCCAGCAAAAACGCGGGCGACATGATCGAGGACCTTTCACTGAAATACAACCGTGCGCGGCAAGGCGCCATCACGCAGGAGATCACGGAGATCGTGGCCGGCGCGGAGGCATAAAACACTTGGCTTGAAACGCCAGCAGGGCAATTCAAGCCTACCCCCCCGCAGGGGGCCGCGCGAAGCGCAGGCGCACAGAGGCGCGCGGGTAGCGCGCTGGATGCGCCGGAGCGCCAAGCGGGTGCCTTAGCCGTTCGAGGAGCGAAGCGACGAGAACAGTCCTCAATGGACGCCCCGCGTCCCACGCCTGAAAAACGGGTGCTTCCCGTTTTTCGGCGTATGTTCCGCACATCCGGAAACGCCCTGCAGGTATTTCAAGCCTGCCCTCGCAGGGGGCCGCGCGAAGCGCAGGCGCACACAGCCGAAAGCTGTTTTCATCCTATTCAAAGGAGACAAGCCAATGAGCAATCAGAACATCGGCACAGTCACCCAGATCATCGGGCCTGTGCTGGACATCAAATTCCCCGACGGGCATCTGCCGGGCCTGCTGAATGCCATCACGGTGGAGAACGGGGCCGACACCATCACGCTGGAGGTGGCGCAGCACATCGGCGACGACGTTGTGCGCTGCATCGCCATGTCCAGCACCGACGGCCTTGTGCGCGGCGCGAAAGCCGTGGATACGGGCAGCCCCATCACGGTGCCCGTGGGCGATCAATGCCTGGGCCGCATCTTCAATCTGCTGGGAGACCCTGTGGACAATCTTCCCGCGCCGGAGGCTCAGGAGCGCTGGCCCATCCACCGCCAGCCGCCCGCTTATGACGAGCAGGAATCCACCACCGAGATTTTGGAAACAGGCATCAAGGTCGTGGACCTCATCGCCCCCTACGCCAAGGGCGGCAAGATCGGCCTGTTCGGCGGCGCGGGCGTGGGAAAGACCGTGCTGATCATGGAACTGATCAACAACGTTGCCAAGGAGCACGGCGGCCTTTCGGTATTCACAGGCGTGGGCGAGCGCACCCGCGAGGGCAACGACCTGTACAACGAGATGAAGGAGAGCGGCGTGCTTTCCAAAACGGCGCTGGTGTACGGCCAGATGAACGAGCCGCCGGGAGCGCGTATGCGCGTGGGCCTTTCGGGCCTGACGATGGCCGAATATTTCCGCGACCGGGAAAACCAGGACGTGCTGCTGTTCATCGACAATATTTTCCGCTTTACCCAGGCGGGCTCCGAGGTTTCCGCCCTGCTGGGCCGTATGCCCAGCGCCGTGGGCTACCAGCCCACGCTGGCCACGGAAATGGGCGCCCTGCAGGAACGCATCACCTCCACGAAAAAGGGCTCCATTACTTCCGTACAGGCCGTGTATGTGCCGGCCGATGACCTGACGGACCCCGCGCCGGCCACCACGTTCGCCCATCTGGACGCGACGACAGTGCTGTCGCGCAGCATTTCCAGCCTGGGCATTTATCCGACTCCCGCATCCTGACGCCGGACGTGGTGGGCCGCGAACACTACGAGGTGGCGCGCGACGTGCAGCGCATCCTGCAGCGGTATAAGGAATTGCAGGACATCATCGCCATCATGGGTATGGATGAGTTGTCCGAGGAGGATAAGCTCACAGTCTCCCGCGCGCGCAAGATACAGCGCTTTTTGTCCCAGCCGTTCAGCGTGGCCGAACAATTCACGGGCATGCAGGGCAAATATGTGCCGCTCAAGGAGACCATCCGCGGCTTTAAGGAGATCATCGAGGGCAAGCACGACGATCTGCCGGAATCCGCGTTCCTCTTCGCCGGCACGATCGACGACGTGCTGGAGAAGGCAAAAACGCTGTAAGGGGGAGACGCCATGTCAACCTTTCATCTTCAAATCGTGACGCCGGACGGAGGTTTCTTCGACGGCGAGGCGGAAAAGCTCATCGTGCGGGCCATTGACGGCGACGTGTGCATCCTGGCCCGGCATTCGCCCTATGTAACGGCGCTGGGCACGGGTGAGGCACGGGTGACCATTGACGGCAAGCGCCGCCGCGCGGCCTGCGCGGGGGGGATGCTGGCAGTGACGAAAGACAATGTGCGCCTTGTGGCCACCACCTTTGAGTGGGCAGAGGATATCGACGCGGACCGCGCCCAGCGAGCGAAGGAGCGCGCGGAGCAGCTGATTGAAAAGGCCAAGGACCAGCGCGAGCTGGAATTGGCACAGGCGCGCCTGAAGCGCGCGCTGACACGTCTGCAGGTCACGGCGAAATAGCTGTGCAGGAGAGGCGGGCTTTGGCCCGTCTTTCTTTTTTGCCGTTCGGGTGGTATACTATTTTTGTTAGCCCGGCTGCCGCCCGCCGCCGCGCGGAAAGGTGCGGGAAAATAAGTGAAAAGGAGGCGCCGCGCTTTGCAGGACGCCCAGACCTTGAGACGGAATTTTTTGTGGAATACATTCGGACAGCTCACCTATATGCTGTGCCAGTTCCTGTGCGGTATCCTGGTGGTGCGCCTGGCCGGGGAGCAGGTTTCCGGCGTGTACAATACGGCGCTTACGGCCACGGGCATTTTTCTGTCCATCGCATCCTACGGCATGTACAGCTTTCAGGTGTCGGACATCCGGGGTAAGTACGGCGCAAGCACCTACATCCGCAGCCGTGTATGGACCTGTGCGCTGGCTGTGGCGCTGTGCATCGGCTTCGTAGCGGTGAGCGCCCTGACGGGCGAAAACCCATACAGTGCCCAGCAGAGCGTCTGCGTATTGCTGTTCCTGGGCTACCGCATGGTGGAATCCCTTACCGATATCTACAACGCCATCGACCAGCGCAGCGGGCGGCTGGACATCGTGGGCAAGACCTATGCGGTGCGCGGCGCGGTGACGCTGGCATCCTTTACACTGACGCTGTGGCTCACCCAGGATATCGTTTTGACCCTTGCGTTGATGCTGGGCGCGAGCCTTGTGGTGTTTTTCGTTTATTCTCTGCCGCAGGCGCGGGCTTTTTATGCGCCGGAGCAGCCGCAGAACGCCCGCGTGGCCGCGCTGCTGTGGGAGTGCCTGCCGCTGGCGGTGTACAGCTTTTTGAACACCACCACGGCCTCCATCCCCAAATTGGCGCTCAGCAGCCGGATGGGGGAGACGGCGCTGGGCATTTACGGCCCCGTCACGCAGCCCGTCGTGCTGCTGCAGGTGGGGGCGACTTACCTGTTCAATCCGTTCATCACCGTGTTTGCGGACAGCTATGCCAGGCGGGACAAAAAGGGCTTTTTCAAGGCGGTGTTCGCCGTGCAGGGCATTGTGCTGGCGCTGCTGCCCCTGGGCCTGGCTGTGGCGCATTTTCTGGGACGCTGGGGGCTGGCGACGTTCGTCTCGCCCGGCCTGGCCGATTACCAGTACCTGCTGGGGCCTATGGTCGTGTCCGCCATTTTGACGGCGCTGGTGCTTTTTTACAGCATGGTGCTGACGGTGATGCGCTGTATGAAGGGGCTGATTGTGGCAAACGTGTGCGCCATTGCCGTCTCCGCGCTGGCCAGCGGGCCGTGCATCGCCCGGTGGGAGCTGCAAGGCACCACCTATGCAGCCGTTCTGGCCCAGCTGGTGCAGCTGGTGATGCTGGGCGGCGTCGCGCTGCGGATGGCGCGCCGCCACTTTGCGGGCAGCGGGCCGCTGCCTAAGCCGGAGGACCCGTTCGACGGCCTGCCCAGCTGAGGGCCGGGCTGTTCAGAAAAAATTGGAAAGTGGGGAAGACCAAGGATGGAAAGAAAGGATATGAAGCTGGGATTTATCGGGTTCGGCAATATGGCGCAGGCCATTGCCGAGGGGCTGCTGCGTTCAAAGGCACTGGAGCCGGAGCAGATCTGCGCCTGTGCGAAGGATTGGGACAAGCTGTGCGCCGCAACGCAGCCCCGGGGCATGCGCCCCTGCCGGGACGCCCGGGAGGTGGCGGAGGCCGCAGATGTGGTCATCGTGGCCGTAAAGCCGCACCTGATCGAGGAGGTGCTTTCGCCCGTGCGCGGGCAGCTTGCGGATAAGGCAGTCGTTTCCGTGGCGGCGGGCTGGCCCTTCGAGCGGTACGAGGCGCTGCTGCCCGGAACGCGCCATTTGAGCACCATGCCAAACACGCCGGTGCGCGTGTGCGCGGGCGTGTTCCTGCTGGAGGAAAAGCATTCCCTTACGCCAGAGGAATACGTGCTGGTGCAGGAGCTGTTCGGCCATTTGGGGCTGGTGCAGCCCGTGGAGAGCCGCCTGCTGGGCATTGCAGGCACACTGAGCGGCTGCGGCCCGGCGTTTGTGAGCATGTTCATCGAGGCGCTGGGCGACGCGGGCGTAAAGCACGGCCTGCCGCGGGCCATGGCCTACCGCCTTGCCGGCCAGATGGTGGCGGGCACGGGCCGCATGCAGGTGGAAACGGGCGCCCACCCGGGCGCGATGAAGGACGCGGTGTGCTCGCCCGGCGGCACGACCATTGTGGGCGTGGCGGAGCTGGAGCGCGGCGGTATGCGCGCGGCTGTCATCAACGCGGTGGACGCCATCCAGAAT
>OLXE01001049.1_pt1 | contig 13737 bp, 6 predicted proteins | sample 1644571 | NCBI WGS metagenome assembly OLXE01 (sample SAMEA103958161, study PRJEB25191) | human gut metagenome | biome: human-associated habitat [ENVO:00009003]; feature: intestine environment [ENVO:2100002]; material: feces | place: Germany | collected 2013/2015
TAGCATTCCACTGGCAGCCCAGGATATTGAAATAAAAGGAATGGTAACAGAAGCTACAACAAATGAACCCTTACCAGGAGTCACAGTCAGAGTGAAAGGTAAAGACACCGGCACAGTAACAGACATGGATGGTAAATACTCCATCAAAGCGAATAAAGGGAATATACTGATATTCTCAACAATAGGTATGAAACAAATAGAAAGAGCTGTCACGTCCGGAACTCCAATCAATGTATCTATGGAAGAAGATAATATCGCTCTGGAACAAGTAGTAGTGATTGGTTATGGTACAGTGAAGAAGAGTCATCTTTCGGGGGCTGTAGGTTCGGTTAGTGCAAAAGAACTTAACGGTCAGGTTGCTTCTAACGCAGCCACAGCCTTACAAGGGAAAATACCCGGAGTATCAGTAGCCAGTTCCAGTGGTGATCCCAATGGAAGTATGACGATCAATGTACGTGGTATCAGTTCTTTATCCAACAACAATCCACTTTATGTAGTAGACGGAGCATTTGGAGATATCAGTATGGTCGATCCTAACGATATTTCCTCTATCGAAGTTTTAAAAGATGCTGCTGCGGCAGCAATCTACGGTTCACGTGCAGCAGGTGGTGTTGTACTGATTACCACTAAAAGCGGTCGTAAAGACATGCCAACTAAATTAGATGTCAATTTCTTCACAGGAATCAGCCAGACTCCCAAAACACTGAAAGTTTTTAATGGAGAAGAATACAGCCGCTTTGCACGCTACTACAAATTAGCAGGCGATGGTTATGGTGCAGAAAATGGAGCTACCCCTTTCATTGGAGAAGGCACAGACTGGCAAGATGTAATGCTGCGTACCGCCATGACTTATAAAGCCAATGCTACCATCAGCGGCGGTTCCAAAAACGGTTCTTACAGTTCGTCAGTGAGCTACCTTAATAAAGAAGGTATACTGCGCAACACTGATCATGAATCTTACAATATCCGTTTGAAAAGCGATTATTCTTTCTTCGACAATCGCTTGACAATAGGTGAATCTATGATTGTAAATCTGACAAAAGGTAGTGGATACATTCATCAGGATACCATGTTCGATATCTTTCAGTTCCCGTCAGTAGTACCGGTATACGATCCTACAAACGCAGGGGGCTGGGGTACTTCCAATGACATCAATTTACCGAATCCATTGGCTGAAATGACAGTCAACGACGAACGGACAGAAACAACCAAGATTTTCCTCAATGCCTATTTACAGGCTGAAATCATCAAAGGACTAAAGTACAAACTCAATGTAGGTATCAGAAAAGAGCATACTAAGTGGCGTTATTACAAGGATGTATACGATTTAGGAACATTCGGTAAAAACGACAAGCCCGACCTTGAAGAAAAATCGTCAACATGGGAATCATGGGTATTAGAAAACACCCTGAATTATGACCGTACATTCGGCAAACACAATTTGTCACTCCTTGCCGGATACTCTGCCCAGAAAGACAAAAGTTACAGCCTTTATGGTAAAAATGGAGATATGCCCCAGTTCATTGAAACAATGCCGGGCAATGTAGATCCTTCCAACCTGAAAGCATCCAGTTCGCTGAATGAACTTGCATTGGTATCTCTGTTCGGACGTGTCATGTATTCCTTTGACGACCGTTATTTATTCTCGGCATCTATTCGCCGTGACGGTTCTTCACGTTTCAGAAGTGGACATCAATATGGTGCATTCCCTTCTGCCTCTATTGGATGGAACATCAACCGCGAAAAATTCTTTAAACCTTTAGAGAATGTATTCGATCAGTTGAAGCTGCGTTTTAGTTATGGTAAACTCGGTAATCAAGAGATGACCAGCTACTATCCGACACAAAGTGTAGTATCGGACGGCATGAACTATGTGATGAATAATTCGCCTTGGTTTGGTTCTATGCCATATGTGCAGGCAATCTCACCCGCCAATTTAACATGGGAAAATACGGAGACCTATAACATCGGTTTAGATGTCAGTCTGCTAAACGGACGATTGACGCTTACTGCTGATGCTTACGTTAAGAATACAAATGATGTGCTATTACCTATTCCTTCTACCGCATCTACCGGTATCAGCGGAAACTCTATTCAGAATGCGGGACAAGTACGGAACAAAGGATTCGAACTTGCGGTCAACTATCGCGGTGCCATCAAGGAAAAGTTCAACTATTACATCGGTGCCAATATCGCAGCCGACAAGAATGAAGTGACCAAAATAACATTAGGCGGACAAAACCTGATGATCTCCGGATACAGCGCACACGGTGCCGGTGGTCGCGGTATCAATATGTTTGCAGAAGGGCACCCGATGTCATATTTCAACCTGATCGAAACAGACGGATTATTCCGCTCGGCAGAAGAGATCGCTAATTATAAAAACAAAGACGGTGAACTCATCCAGCCCGCTGCACAAGTTGGTGATGTCCGCTACAAAGACTGGAACGGTGACGGCAAAATAAACACAGATGACCAGCATGACGTAGGAAGTCCGTTCCCCGATTTCACTTTTGGCATAAGACTCGGCGGCGAATGGAACAACTTCGACTTTAACCTTTTCTTTGACGGAATGGTAGGCAACAAGATATATAATTATCCCCGTTATCGCCTGGAATCAGGAAACTTCAACGGAAACATGAGTACCGTATTGGCCAATTCATGGAGACCGGACAATCAGAACACTGATATTCCTCGTTTCTCTAAGACTGACGGTGCAGACAACAAATGGGCATACACCGACAGATGGCTGGAAGACGGCTCGTACATACGTTTGAAAACATTGGACATTGGCTATACATTACCCAAAGTCCTGACAAAGAAAATCAAACTTGAAAACGTAAGAATATACACTTCAATGGAGAACCTGTTCACATTGACCAAATATTCCGGCTATACCCCCGACCTGGGTGAAAGTTCTGTCGCAGGTGTTGCTTACAATGTATTCTCAAGAGGTATCGACCAGGGACGCTATCCATTGCCCCGTACTATTTCTTTCGGAATACAAGTCAACCTGTAATACCTTAAATTAATATTAAACATTAAACAGTTTATGAACATGAAAAGAAATTGGTTATCATATATGTGCATGGCAGCTCTTTTTTCCGGAGCGCTGACATCGTGCAACGAATCCAGCTTTTTGAATCTGTCGGACCCCAATTACTTCACGGAAAGCAACTTCTGGAAAGATAAAGCAGATGCAGAAAGTGCTTTGGCAGCCGCCTATTCTCCGATAAAAGGAGCCATGTACGGATACTTCGGCGCATTTGACGGCTGGCTAAACTTAAACGGTCGTGGTGACGATATCTACACAATCAAAGGAGAAGAAGTTCCGATGTGGAATATTGCAAACTTCCTGAACTCGCCCTCTACCGGAAATGATCCTTACGGAGCGCTTTATTCAGGCATCCAGCGTGCCAACATCGTACTGCGGTATATTGATCAGATACCTGCATCAGGTATTACTGAAGAAGACCGCTCGATGATCAAAGGCGAAGCACTCTTTCTGCGTGGCTATCAATACTTCCTGTTAGTCAACAATTACAAAGAAGTGCCTTTGAGACTGATTCCATCCAACGAAGATGAAACCAATAAAGCCGCTGCTACAGAAGCTGCATTATGGGCACAAGTAGAAGAAGATCTGGATAACGCCATCAAATGCAACCTGCCAGTAGAACGCTCTACTGCCAAAGAACGCATAACTAAAGGTGCAGCTATTGCAATGCTGGGCAAGGTATATGCCACCCAACACAAATATCCGGAAGCCAAACAGCTATTAGGTACATTACTGAAAGCTCCTTATTCTTACGAATTGATGGACAACTTCGAAAAGAATTTCACAAATGAAGAAGAGTTCAATAAAGAATCCGTATTTGAACTGGCATACAGTCCGGACGGAGACTACTCCTGGAGCAATGAAAGCGGTATCTGTTTAGGTTGCTATATTCCTCAGTTTATCGGTCCGGTAAAATCCGGCGGATGGGCTAAATTAATGCCGAACTCCCTGATCGTAGGAGAGTTTACAAAAGAAACACGTCCGAGTGATGCAGATACCAAGTTTGACAAACGTATGTATGCCAGCCTCTTTTTTGATGCTGCCAACTATGGAGATAAAGTTCCTAACGAGAAATGGTATGGAAATAATTACTCCATGGATGATCTTTGGGAAGGCAATGAAGGAAAAATGGCAGGCGGAGCACCAAGTTTCAACGTCAATGGGACAGCAGGTAAGTTCCTGATAAAGAAAAATACTGCATATTATGTGGATGACAAGGCACCGGACAACATGGGCAACAAAGAAGGAAGGTCCAGCAATTTGCGCGTAATGCGCTTTGCCGAGGTACTGTTGCTTTATGCTGAAGCATGCGCCAAAACCAATGATCCGGATGGTGCCAACTATGCTTTAAAGCAAATCCGCCAAAGAGCAGGACTTACGGAAAAGACTTTTGCACAAGCTGAATTAATGAATGAAATAGAACACCAATGCTTATTGGAGTTCTTTGCGGAAGGACATCGTTTTGACGATTTGAAACGTTGGTATTCGCCCAGCGAAATTCAGTTGATCTTCAAGGCGAATGGAAAACAAGGTGCGGAAAACTTCCAGGAAAAACACCTTTATTATCCTATACCGACAAGTGAACTAAACAATAATACTGCCATGGAACAAACCAGTTTATGGAAATAAAAAACCTAGCAAGATTAACTTAATAAAGAAACAACATGAAAAAGATATATTCATTATTATTCGTATCCCTCTTTCTATTCATTGGATACTCTTGTGACGATGGAAGTCTGAGTCACAGTGACGTCTACATTCCGGACCCGGTAGAAGAAACAGACGAGGATGACGGATTCTCAGCCGAACCCACCACAGAAGCTGTCATCAAAGTACAGTTCGGAGAAGGGCACGAACATCAGATAATCGATGGCTTCGGATGTGCCTTTGCAGAGTGGTCACATCGTATATGGAACAACATGATGCGCGAAGATGTAGTCAATGATCTTTTCGGAGAAAATGGCTTGAAGCTGAATATTTTCAGAGGTGAGGTATTTCCACACTATCAGAACCCTACCACGAACGTCATTGACTTCGGAATGAACCGTACCTTCAATCTTGCAGCCAACGATCCTTCTATGATCAATGATTACTGGAGAGACTTTAACGGTTCCGGATGTGGCGAACAAGTACAATTAGGTCAAATGTGGCTGGTAGATATCCTGCAGAAAAAATATAAAGATGTGAAATTTATATTCTCTACCTGGAGTCCTCCCGGAACTATGAAATCTAACGGAAAGCCCTCAGGCGGTAGTCTGGCATCCGGTTCGGAAGACGCATATGCTAACTATCTGATTGACTTCATCAAAGCATACACTGAAAAGTTCGGCATTGAGATATATGCAATATCACCATCTAATGAGCCTAACAGCAGTGGAACGGGATGGAACGGTTGTAGCTGGAGTTATACCAATCTGGCTAACTTCTGCCAGAAGAATCTTCGCCCGGCTTTAGATAAAGCAGGTTATCAAGACATGAAGATTATCTTTGGAGAGCACTCGTGGTGGAAAGCAGGAGTCACTTTTCTTGAAAATGGCTTGAAAGCCTGTCCCGATCTGGTTAACTCCAACATTATTGCAGCAGCTCACGGATACACATTAATTGGCAACACTGAGTTTGTACAATCACCACTCTGCGCTGAAAATAATATTCATTTATGGAATACGGAAACCAGTTCTACAGACACATACGATCCATCCTGGAAAAACGCGATGCAATGGGCTACTACTTTCCATAATTATCTGGCAGTTTCCAACCTGAACGCATTTATCTGGTGGGCAGGTGCACGTCCTTGTACGAATAATGAAGCGTTGATCAGACTGGAAGAAGCACTTCCCGGAACCAATTATGAAAGAGCGTCCCGCTACTACAGTTACGGACAATTTACTAAGTTTATCCCGGAAGGAAGCCGACGTGTGGATATCAAGACTGTTGCTCCCGAAGGTGACGAAGAAGCATTCCCGAAAGAACTGTTGATGACAGCTTACATCAAGGACGACAATTATACGATCGTATTGGTAAACAATTCTACAAGCAAGGCCTTCGAAACCAAACTGGAAATTGAAGGAAAAGAGTTTCAGACCATGATCTCGTATACATCAGATGAAGGAGTTAAGTGGCAACGCAAAAAAGTAAATCCATCTCTCAGCGGATTGCGCTCCATTACAGTCCCTAAGTTTAGTGTAGTAACCATCACTGGTAAAATGAAAGATATTGAAGCTGAATAAATAGTCTAAATAAACAATGAATATCATGAAAAGAAATCTATTATATTTGGCAGGATTCCTGCTTGCAGCCGCTACCGTTTTCTCCGGCTGTAATGACGATGATCCATCCTATCACGACTTAGTGCCGAATACGCAGGAGTTGATCATTAATCTGGATGAGACCCCGGAAGGAATCATTCAAATAGTTCAAGGCAACGGCAATTATAAAATTACAAGTTCCAATGAAGATGTAGCAACCGCCATTGCCGAAGGTAACAAAATTAAAGTAACAGCTCTGAAGGCCGGTAGTACCGACTTATCTATTACCGACTGGGCTAAAATGAGTACCAATGTCAAAGTCATCGTCGATCAGTTAAGTGAACTGGTTTTGTCCAATTCGGCTACAACAATGTATCCGGGTGAAAACAAGACAGTCAATGTTTATACAGGAAACAGAGGCTACAAAGTAACAGTTGACAAAGAATCTGTCGTGAAAGCTACAGTAGATGAAGAAGGACATATACAGATAGAATCTCTGGCACCAGGCAATGCAACAGTTACAGTGACCGACAGACTGAACAAGAGTGCAGAATTTTCAGTAAAAGTAATAAAGAAACTTGTAGTTGACAATAGTGAAGAAATTGCTTATTTGACAGTCGGTGAACCTTTGACAATCAAGATTCTGGACGGTAACGGAGGCTATACCTGCACAAATAATGGTTCTGCCACTTATCTGAAATGCACGATAGCGGAAAATGGAACAGATGTTATCATCGAAGGTCTTAAAAGATATCGTTTCAACAAGACGGTAACAATCAAAGACCAGGAAGGAGAGTCAATCAGCATCAATATAGTCTATATCGACGACCTATATCTGGAGAATCCATCATATCGTTACTTAATAGCAGGTTCATCTTCTTATCAGTCTGTCTCTACCTCGGCAGTGGGTTCCATTACTCATTCGGAAGAGTTCAATATGTCCGAAATTGTTATAAAAGGAACAGGAACTTATGCCAGCGGTTTTGCAGTTCAGTTTACAGGTGATTTGACGAAAGGCAACAAAGGTGATGCGGTACTGTATAAAGTAACAAGAAATGCAGTGGACAAAAAAGTGAAATATCCGATAGAAGATTGCCGGATCGATAAAGTGGAAGATGGTTGGTACTGGGTCAGCTTCTTAGAACCCAATTGCACCATCCGCTCTTATATGATTACCAAACAATAGTTTATAGACTTGACACATGTATTTTTTGAAAGTACCCCCATACTTTCAAAATGACAAAAGTACAAAGAGACTGTCCCTACAACACCGTATATCTCAGGTATGTCTGGCTTGTAAACAGTCTCTTTTGTCCTGTCAAGTAATACAAAAAGGATCGCAAGCCGATGCTTTACTCTAATTTTATGAATTGATATGAATAGATATGATAACAGACTACATATTCTCACTAAAGAATATGATGAGCTCATCTCACGTGAAAATGAAAAGATACTGCCCGGCAATGGTGTTTTTGAACGATACAAATACCCCATTCTGACAGCAGACCACCCCCCGCTGGAGTGGAGATACGACTTCAATCCGGAAACAAATCCCTATCTGATGGAACGTTTCGGCATTAACGCCGTATTCAATGCAGGCGCTATCAAATTCAACGGGAAATATCTTATTATGGCACGAGTAGAAGGGCATGACCGCAAATCATTCTTTGCCATCGCAGAAAGTCCCAATGGTATCGACAACTTCCGCTTCTGGGAATATCCGGTACAACTGCCGGACCTATATCCGGAAGAAACGAACGTCTACGATATGCGTCTGACAAAACACGAGGACGGATGGATATACGGTATCTTCTGCTCGGAAAGCAAAGATCCGGACGCACCCGCAGGAGACCTCACATCGGCCATTGCAGCAGCAGGAATCATACGCAGCAGGGACCTTAAAAACTGGGAACGCCTGCCCAACCTCGTCTCCCAAAGCCAGCAACGGAATGTGGTGCTGCACCCCGAATTCGTAGACGGCAAATATGCATTGTACACCCGTCCGCAGGACGGATTCATCGATGCAGGCAGCGGAGGCGGTATTTCATGGGCATTGATAGACGATATCACTCATGCAGTGGTCAAGAAGGAAATCGTTATAGAACAGCGCCATTATCACACGATCAAAGAAGTGAAAAACGGTGAAGGGCCTCATCCCATCAAGACTCCCGAAGGATGGCTACATTTGGCACACGGAGTCCGGGCCTGTGCAGCCGGGCTCAGATATGTCCTATATCTGTATATGACGTCTTTAGATGACCCCAGTAAAGTGATAGCCCAGCCGGGAGGTTACTTCATGGCACCCGTGGGAGAAGAAAGAACCGGAGATGTATCCAACGTCTTGTTTTCCAACGGATGGATCGCGGATGAAGACGGAACGGTATACATCTACTATGCTTCCTCCGACACACGGATGCACGTAGCGACTTCTACGATCGAACGGCTAATCGATTACTGCCGGCATACACCGGAAGACAGACTCCGTTCCACGACTTCCGTGAAAAGCATATACGATATCATAGAAGCCAATAAGCTCGTGATGTCGGAAAATGCCGTTGTATTATAGTTCCGGAAGCAGTATTATCATCTGTCTTTCAAGATGTTCCATTCTGCATGATGGATATTAACAACTGAGTTGCAGGGTATTAACATCTGACACGTCAAGTCTTAACACCTGACGTGTCAGGTATTAAAGCCTGAGAAGTCAGATAAATAGTATCAGTATGAGTTAAAATAATATTTGTTTCTTCCCCACATTCGACCTACTTTTGTACCTGATAGATTATTAATGTACAAAACCTAATCAAAATAGCAACATGAAATTACACACATCCGATCTTCTGATCATCTGCGCCTACCTCATTGCCATGATTGTCATCGGACTCATACTGAAAAAGCGGGCCGCACAAAATATGGACTCCTATTTCCTGGGAGGCAAATCACTCCCTTTCTATATGCTTGGTCTGTCCAATGCATCCGGAATGTTCGATATCACTGGTACGATGCTAATGGTTTACTGGGCATTTGCCTACGGATTCAAAAGTCTCTGGATTCCCTGGCTGTGGCCGGTATTCAATCAGATATTCCTCATGGTTTATCTGTCGGTGTGGTTGCGGCGTTCCAATGTGCTCACCGGAGCCGAATGGATCAAAACCCGCTTCGGTAAAGGCAAGGGAGCGACACTCTCTCATACCATCGTTGTCGTATTTGCGTTATTAAGCGTACTCGGATTTCTAAGTTACGGATTCATAGGAATAGGCAAATTCATGGAAATCTTTATTCCCTGGGAAGTCATCTCACCCTACATTCCTTTCACTGTTTCACCGGAGTATGTTCCGCATGTATACGGTATCTTCTTCACAGCTATCGCTACCTTCTACGTCATGTTGGGAGGAATGCTGAGCATCGTATGGACGGATGTCGTACAGTTCCTTATCATGACGGTGGCAGGCATCGTTATCGTAGTGATCGGCATGCAGATGGTGGCGCCGGATATGATACACTCCTTTGTACCTGCCGGATGGGATTCCCCTTTCTTCGGATGGACGCTCGATATTGACTGGAGCAGCCGGATGAGTTTGCTGACCGAACGAATGGCGAACGAACCTTACAGTCTGATAGGCATCTTTGTCATGATGGCGTTGCTCAAAGGCATCTTCATGAGTATGGCAGGGCCTGCGCCCAACTATGATATGCAGAAAATTCTGTCCTGCAAGTCTCCCAAAGAAGCAGCGATGATGAGCGGTTCCGTATCCGTCGTGCTATTGATTCCCCGTTATCTGATGATTATGGGATTTGCATTACTTGCCATCTATTTCTTCAAGGAAGACGGCGGACTGACACAGATGGAAGTGACCCGCACGGACTTTGAGACGATTCTTCCTCATCTGATCACACGATATGTTCCGGCAGGACTTGCAGGATTATTATTGGCAGGTCTACTGGCAGCTTTCATGTCGACCTTTGCCTCTACCGTCAATGCAGCCCCCGCATATATCGTGAATGATATTTATCTGAAATACATCAACCCGAAAGCGAGTGTGAAAACACAGATACGCAGCAGCTATGTCATCTCTGTGGCAGTAGTGGTGGTGAGCACTGTCATCGGATTCTTCCTGAAAGATATCAATGAAATCTTCCAGTGGATTGTAGGTGCACTGTTCGGAGGATACATCGCAGCCAACGTACTGAAATGGCATTGGTGGCGTTTCAACGGTGAAGGTTACTTCTGGGGAATGACTACCGGAGTAGTGGCCGCTATTGTGATGAAATTTACCGTTCCGGATGCATGGGTACTTTATTTCTTCCCCGTACTGTTCGGCGTCTCTCTGATCGGATGTATCATCGGGACTTACAGTGCTCCGGCTACAGATGAAGAGACTCTGATCAACTTCTATGTCAATGTACGCCCGTGGGGATGGTGGAAACCGATTCAGGAGAAAGCAATCGCCCGCTACCCGCATATTCAGGCGAATAAAAACTTCAAAAGGGATGCCTTCAATGTGGCGATAGGAATCATCTGGCAATGTACGCTTACCATCATCCCAATGTACCTCGTTGTCCGCGAACAGTTAGGACTCTGGAGTTCTATCGCCTTGCTTCTGATTACCACGCTGATATTAAGAAAGACCTGGTACAAGCCTTTGTGTAAGGAGGAAACGAGATACAACGAAGAGATGAAACAAATACGATAAGTATCAGCATAATTAATTTATATCATAAATTTAGGCACGGATGACACGGATTTCACGGATTTAAGAGATCGGTCAATTAAAAACCGCGTTAATCCGTGTCATCCGTGCCTAATAAAACAGAGAACCGATCATGAAAAGACTATCCGTAATACTCTTGTCATTTTTACTATATCTTCCGCTGTGCGCACAATTTAAAGGAACCGTCTATGTCGACACCAATCAATCGGGCACATTCGACAAAGGAGACAAACCGCTGGCAGGAGTGATGGTAACAGACGGAATGAACGTAGTAAAAACAGATAAAAAAGGCCGGTTCTCACTATCGGGATTCAAGAAAACCCGATTTATCAGTATTACTACACCTGCCGGATTCGAGACACAACAATTCTACCTCCCTGTCAAGGAAGACAGAAAAAGCTATGATTTTATAGTGACCGAAAGCGAACGGACCAAGACCAGAGAACACTCCTTTATCCAAATTACCGACACGGAAGTGACCGGAGGAGTGGGGCGTTGGGTCACCGACTTACAACAATACATAAAGAACGAACAACCGGCTTTTCTGATTCATACCGGAGACATCTGCTACGAACCGGGACTCACAGTGCACAATCAAATTGTGAATGCACAAACAATGGACTGCCCCGTCTATTACTGCATAGGCAACCACGACCTGGTGAAAGGCAACTACGGCGAAGAACTTTATGAATCGATTTATGGCCCGACATGGTTTTCGTTCGATGTCGGCAACGTGCATTATGTCGTTACTCCCATCGACCGCGGAGACAACCCGACCGATTACACGCAAAGGGATGTATACAACTGGCTGAAGAATGACCTCGCCCTGATGAAGAAAGATCAGGCGCTTGTTCTTTTTAACCACGACCTGTTTACTCCCGACGATAACTTCGTATTCAAGGCAGACAAAAAGGATATCCTCGACCTCCGTACGTTCAACACGAAAGCACAAATCTACGGACATATGCACTACAACTACGTCCGCAATCAGAAAGGCATTTATACCATCTGTACCGGCACACTGGACAAAGGAGGCATCGATCACTCCCCTTCTTCATTCAGAGACATAAAGATAGATGCCAACGATCACCTCACAACGCAACTGCGCTATACTTTCATCGAACCGCAAATCGCTATTGTTTCTCCGATGAAGAATCAAGCAGCCCCCATACAGCCGGAAACCGGCTATCAGCTTCCGGTATCGGTCAACACCTATAACTCACAGGCAAAAACATCGTCTGTTTCTTATCTGCTGAGCAATCCGGAAGACAACCGGGAAATAGCCAAAGGTAACCTGTCGCCCCTCACCGACTGGAACTGGAGCGGAAATATTCAAATACCCGCTAACAAAAACGGAAAGAAACTGAACCTGACAGTGACTTCATCCTTCAACGACGGAAAGGAAGCGACTGCCACCAGCCAGTTCCTTTATCAGAAAGATTTCAAATCGACTGCTATCACAGGGAAGGACTGGAATACCCTACTTCAGAACGCAAGTCACTCCGGCGGAATAAATGATTCCCAAATCAAACTCCCCCTGCAACTACAATGGACAGCGAACACAGGAAGCAACATCTTCATGGCCTCCCCCCTCATCGTCGGACAAAAAGTATTCATTGCCACTACCGATGATAACACATCGCTCAACACCTATATTTGTGCATTCGACTTCCATTCCGGCAAACAGCTATGGAAGTTCCGCACGGAAAACTCGGTAAAGAATACGATTGCCTGCGAAAATGAAATCGTTGTAGCCCAGGATGCCTCCTGCAATCTGTACGCCCTCGACGCAGCATCCGGAAAACCACTGTGGCAACAATACATCAACTTAAAGAACTATCCCTATCTGAGCGAAGGACTGACAGTTGACAAAGGAATCGTTTATGCCGGAATCGGCGCCGGACTTTCAGCCTACGACCTGAAAACAGGAAAAGTGATATGGACCAACACGGACTGGAAACAACGGGAAGGCTCGACCACCACGTTAACCATCGCCGGAGACGTACTAATCAGTGGCACCCAATGGGGAGGACTGTATGGCAACGACATCCGCACTGGCAAACAACTCTGGAAACTCTCGGACAACGGACTCGGCAACCGAGGTGCCTCTCCGGTCTACAAAGACGGAAAATTATGGATCATCTCCTCCAAAAGCTTTTTCCTGATAGAACCTCAAACCGGTAAAGTACTCCAGCAAAAGGAACTGTCCGCCAACCTGGACGTGACATCTACTCCACTCGTAACCGAGCATGAGATTATCTTCGGCAGCGCAGACCGTGGAATCTTCGCTCTCGACAAACCGACTCTTTTCATCAAATGGAGAGCCGAGACTTTACCTTCTCTTGTATACACTGCTCCTTATTCTTCTACGCCACAGGCAGCAGTAGAAACAAGCCCTGTATCTTCACAAGGAATGGTCTATATCGGAGCTTCCGACGGATATTTATACGCCATCGACCAGTCAACAGGGATTATCAAAGACAAGTTGTACTTCGGAGCACCAGTTTTCTCAACGATAGCCGTATCGGGAAACAGGATGATTGTTTGCGACTTTGCGGGTAATGTTTATTGCCTGTCGTCAAAAGCGGCAGAAGAATAAAGTACATCCCGCCTCACGCAGTTTTCTCCACCCGCAGCGTTGTAATTTAAAGATTATCACGTATCTTTGCCCCTCAATCATAAATACGAGATATGGCTATTACAATCAAGAAAGTCTCTACAAAGA
>OLXE01001052.1_pt1 | contig 13716 bp, 15 predicted proteins | sample 1644571 | NCBI WGS metagenome assembly OLXE01 (sample SAMEA103958161, study PRJEB25191) | human gut metagenome | biome: human-associated habitat [ENVO:00009003]; feature: intestine environment [ENVO:2100002]; material: feces | place: Germany | collected 2013/2015
GGTACAGGTGCAGCACCAGTCGTCGCTGAAGTGGCAAAAGATTTGGGTATCCTGACCGTTGCTGTCGTCACTAAGCCTTTCAACTTTGAAGGCAAGAAGCGTATGGCATTCGCGGAGCAGGGGATCACTGAACTGTCCAAGCATGTGGACTCTCTGATCACTATCCCGAACGACAAACTGCTGAAAGTTCTGGGCCGTGGTATCTCCCTGCTGGATGCGTTTGGCGCAGCGAACGATGTACTGAAAGGCGCTGTGCAAGGTATCGCCGAACTGATTACTCGTCCGGGTTTGATGAACGTGGACTTTGCAGACGTACGCACCGTAATGTCTGAAATGGGCTACGCAATGATGGGTTCTGGTGTGGCGAGCGGTGAAGACCGTGCGGAAGAAGCTGCTGAAATGGCTATCTCTTCTCCGCTGCTGGAAGATATCGACCTGTCTGGCGCACGCGGCGTGCTGGTAAACATCACAGCGGGCTTCGACCTGCGTCTGGATGAGTTCGAAACGGTAGGTAACACCATCCGTGCATTTGCTTCCGACAACGCGACCGTGGTTATCGGTACTTCTCTTGACCCGGATATGAATGACGAGCTGCGCGTAACTGTTGTTGCGACAGGTATCGGCATGGACAAACGTCCTGAAATCACTCTGGTGACCAATAAGCAGGTTCAGCAGCCAGTGATGGATCGCTACCAGCAGCACGGTATGGCTCCGCTGACCCAGGAGCAGAAGCCGGTTGCTAAAGTCGTGAATGACAATGCGCCGCAAACTGCGAAAGAGCCGGATTATCTGGATATCCCAGCATTCCTGCGTAAGCAAGCTGATTAAGAATTGACTGGAATTTGGGTTTCGAGGCTCTTTGTGCTAAACTGGCCCGCCGAATGTATAGTACACTTCGGTTGGATAGGTAATTTGGCGAGATAATACGATGATCAAACAAAGGACACTTAAACGTATCGTTCAGGCGACGGGTGTCGGTTTACATACCGGCAAGAAAGTCACCCTGACGTTACGCCCTGCGCCGGCCAACACCGGGGTCATCTATCGTCGCACCGACTTGAATCCACCGGTAGATTTCCCGGCCGATGCCAAATCTGTGCGTGATACCATGCTCTGTACGTGTCTGGTCAACGAGCATGATGTACGGATTTCAACCGTAGAGCACCTCAATGCTGCTCTCGCGGGCTTGGGCATCGATAACATTGTTATCGAAGTTAACGCGCCGGAAATCCCGATCATGGACGGCAGCGCCGCTCCGTTTGTATACCTGCTGCTTGACGCCGGTATCGACGAGTTGAACTGCGCCAAGAAATTTGTTCGCATTAAAGAGACTGTTCGTGTCGAAGATGGCGATAAGTGGGCTGAATTTAAACCGTACAATGGTTTTTCGCTGGATTTCACCATCGATTTTAACCATCCGGCTATTGATTCCAGCAACCCATCTTCAGGAGGGCCGCCCAACCCGGGCGGCCCTTCAATTTCATGGAGGTGCTACGAAAGTGACTTTGAGAAAAAAGAGCATCAGAATCCTGCTCCTGGCCCTGACGGTGGCCGCCCTGTGCATGGTCCCGGCCTTCGCCTCCTCCGCCGGCAATGTGGCGGACGCCGTGGAGCAGACCTGGACGGATGCCGCCGGCCAGATTAAGACCGTGGTGGATACTGTGGTGTTCCCCGCCCTCACCATGGTGCTGGGGATTGCATTCTTTGTCAAGGTGGCACTGTGCTTCTTCGACTATCGCAAGCACGGCCAGTTTGAGTGGACGGGGGCGGCCATCCTGTTCGTCTGCCTGATCTTCGTGCTGCTGGCCCCCAATTACATCTGGAATATCGTAGGCATCTGAGGCGGTGAAGGCGAGTGTTTATTTGGGACTTTGTGGCCAATCCGGTGATGGAGTCCATCCTGGACTGGTTTTACAGCCAGATGGTGGGCTTCCTGGGCGCCTTCTTCGCCCAGATGGGAAACATGGGGGTGGAGCTGTTTGACCTCTCCTGGGTGCGGTCAGTGGTGCGCTTCTTCTCCCAACTGGGCTGGGCCCTCTTTGCCGTCAGCGTGGTGGTATCTGCCTTTGAGTGCGGCATTGAGTACGCATCTGGCCGGGGCAATCTCCAGCAGCCCGCCCTCAACGCCCTCAAGGGCTTCTTTGCCGTCAGCCTGTTCACCACTGTGCCCGTTCGGCTGTACGCCCTCTCCGTCTCCCTCCAGGGCACCTTTGCCATGGAGATCACAGGGGCGGGAAAGAGCATCGGGGAGCTGGGCAATGAAATCCTCACAGGCCTTGAGGGGGCTGGCCTGACGGATATCGCGGCCCAGGCCAAATGGGGCCTGGGTACCAACCCCATCATGCTCCTCTTCGCCATGATCTTCATGGCCTATGCGGTAATCAAGGTGTTCTTCTCAAACTTGAAACGGGGCGGCATCCTGCTCATCCAGATTGCCGTGGGCTCCCTGTACATGTTCTCCATCCCCCGGGGCTATACGGACGGCTTCACCCAGTGGTGCAAGCAGGTCATTGGCCTGTGTCTCAGCGCCTTCCTCCAGGCCACCATTCTGGTGGCGGGGCTTATGGTGTTCAGCGACAAAGCCCTCCTGGGGCTTGGCCTCATGCTGGCCGCCGGAGAGGTGCCCCGCATCGCCGGGGCCTTCGGCCTGGACACCACCACCAGAGCCAATATCATGAGCGCCGTCTACACCGCCCAGGCTGCCGTCAATACCACCCGCACCATTGTCCAGGCGGTAAAATGACCCTTACCCTCGGAAGCTTGTTTGACGGCATCGGCGGCTTTCCGCTGGCCGCCATACGGCAGGGGATCACCCCACTGTGGGCCAGCGAGATTGAGCCCTTCCCCATTCAAGTCACGAAACATCATTTCCCGGAGACGCTCCATATGGGGGATATCACCAGGCTGGACGGGGCGAAGCTGCCGCCGGTGGACATTATCTGCGGCGGCTCACCCTGTCAGGACTTATCCGTGGCATCCTGTACCCGCGCCGGACTGGCCGGCGCACGGTCCGGGCTGTTCCTGGAGCAGATCCGGGTGACAAAGGAGATGCGGGATGCGGATATACGACGAGGGCGGACAGGCAAGTCTGTTCGCCCCAGATGGTTCTGCTGGGAGAATGTCCCCGGCGTGTTCAGCAGCGGCTTCCCTAAAGGGGAGGACTTCCGGTTCGTCCTGGAACAGATCGCCGGAATTGCAGACAATTCCATACCTTTCACTCGACCTCACCCCTGGGGCTGGCAACCTGCTGGGAAATTACGAGTGGGAGCTGCATTCTCCCTGGCGTGGAAGGTCTTCGACGCTCAATACTGGCCCGGCACCCCCCAGCGGAGACGCAGGGTGTTCCTTGTCGCTGATTTTGCAGGACAATCCGCCCCGAAAATACTATTTGACCAGGAGAGCCTGCCTGGGCATTCTGCGCAGGGCGAAGGAGCGGGGCAAGCCTCTCCCGCCCCAGCTCCATGCGGCCCTCCTGGTGCAGGCGGGGCTGGCCGCCTGGGATGAGTGCGGCCTGGCGGATACCCGGGATATTACAGCCGGGTTTTCCGCCGGGGCGGGGGCCAGCGCGGGCAGTATTGGATACTCGGAGCGTGCGGCGCCCACCCTGAAGGCCGGCCAGAGCGGCAACCGCATGCCCTCCGTGCTCTGCCTCAACGACCAGGGCGGCAGCGTCATGGACTGCACTGAAGATAAGACCGGAACCCTGCGGGCACAACAGCACGGGCATCAGCCCCTGGTTTTTGAGAACCACGGCATTGACAGCCGATACACTGGGCCGCATCCGATCGTGCCCACACTATCCGCCAGGGCTGGTACCGGAGGCAACAACCTGCCTCTGGCCCTCCAGCCGGAGCCGACTATGTGTATCTGCGGCAATGCCATTGACCGGCAGCCCCGCAATGGCGGCAACGGCATTGGCATCCAAAATGATGTGGCCTATACCCTGACCAGTGCGGACCGGCACGCCATTTTTCGCCGCCAGCGGGTGGACAAATTCAGAGAGGACGATACCGCCTCCACCCAGAGTGCCCGTCAGGGGAAGGATGCCACCGATCTGATCTGCCAGCCAAGCCGTGATACACTGGCGGTTTTCCTGATCCGGCGTCTCACTCCACTGGAGTGTGAGCGGCTTCAGGGGTTCCCGGATGGGTGGACAGACCTGCCCGGCGCCTCGGACTCCGCCCGGTACAAGGCCTTGGGTAATAGTGTCCCAGTGCCATGCGTGGAGTATATCATGGCGGGCATCGCCCGGGCGGCGGAGGGGGGCTGACATTGTTGCTTATGCTTGCTTTCCGGCAAAATCTTTGTTGCTGTTGGTGATGGCTATTTACCGCCGGGATCGATATACTTGCGTTACCAAACAGAAGGGGGGCCAATCCATGGAAGAAAATGTGAAGAACCTCTGTGCACCCATCCCCGCCGGGCTTCACGCCCGGGTGCGGGAGGAGCAGGAGGTATCCGGAAAAACACTGGGCCAGTATATGGCCTGGTTGATCCAAACATTTTACGACAATCAGAAGGAGGAAACTACGATGAGCGGAGACAAGAGAACGGTGGCATTCCAGGTGCCCGGCGAGCTGTTCGAGCGATTTAAGGACTACCTGCAGGAGAAGGGCATCAAGCAGAACGCCTTCTTCCTGGACTGCATCCACAGGGCCCTGGCGGAGGCCCAGGAGGAATGTAAGGCTGCAGGGGATACCGCCAACGAGGGGCACGTGGAGCAGGAGGGCCGCCTCCCGGAGGAAGCCGTTGCAGAGACCGAGGGGGAAACAGATGGATGTGACGAGGATACGGAAGAAAGCAGTACAGAAGGATAAACTGCAGGAAGGGATCCGGCCGGACAGGCTGGGTCCCTTCCTGTTTTGGAGGTGTTTTCGTGTTCATCTACCCAGACAACCTGAAGGCCAAGGCCACCCTGTGGCTGTGGCAGCTGCGGGACGTGGCCATTATCGGGGTGGCCTTTCTGCTCTCTGTATTGGCGCTGGCCCAGACGGGGACCATGCTGCCCCTGGTGGGTACCGTGCTGTACGCCTTCCTCGCCATCCAGGTGGAGGGCTCCAGCGTCCTGGACTTCCTGCGGCGGGCGGCCTGCTTCCTGTTCCTGCAGCAGCAATACTATGAATGGGGGCAGAACAATGAATAGAAAGGAACAGCAGTTCCTGCGTCAGCGGCAGACTACCCGGCAGCTCATGGGTGTCACCCGCCTGACGGAGCACGGCGCGGTGTGCGGCAGGGACGAACTGCTCTTCTACCTGCTCCGGCCGGACAACCTGTCCATCCTGTCCCCGAAGGGTATCCGGGGCCGGGTGCGGGCCCTCACCGGGCTTCTCCAGGGGATGGCATCCCTGGAGCTGCTGGCCCTGGACTCCAGGGAGTCATTTCTAAAAAACAAGCAGTATTACCAGAGGAGGCTGGAGGAGGAACCGTCTCCCGCCCTGCGGGAGCTGCTCCGGCAGGATATGGAGCACTTGGACGCACGCCAGTCCTCCACCGCCGCCTCCCGGGAGTTCGTCCTGGTCTGCCGGTTGGACAGCAAGGCCGCAGAGGATCGGGAGCTGCCCCGGCGATTGGAGAAGCAGATCCAGGATCACGGCTTTCACGTTTGCCTGGCCGGGGAACAGGACGTGAAGCGCATCCTGGCGGTGTACTACCAGCAGGACATGGTGACCGAACACTTTGATCAGGTGGACGGGGAGAGGTGGGTGACAGAGCATGGCTAAAAGTCAGAGGAAGCAAAAGAAGCCTGTGGAAAAACCAGCGCAGCTCTTCCAGCCCAAGGACTTTCTGGACCTGATTGCCCCAGCAGCCGTGAAGTTTAACACGGACTCCTATGTGCTGGGCGGGCTGTACCGCTGCGTCCTGGCCCTCCGGGGCTACCCCGCCGTCACCGAGGAGCTGGCCCTGCTCTCCCACATCTGCAACCGGGCCGGCGTCACCCTCCATCTCTATGCCCGCCAGGTGACAGCGGCAGAGGAGGACGCCATCTACCATAAGGCCGTCAACAAGAACCGGCTGGACCGGAGCAGCCAGGACAACCTGAAGCGGAGTGTCACGGCGGAGGCCAACCTTCAGGATGTGGCCGCCATCATTGCCAGCGCCCGGAAGAACCGGGAGCCCCTCATCCACTGCGCCGTGTTCCTGGAGCTGGCCGCCCAAACCCCCGAGGAGCTGCGGCTGCTGCGGGACGAGGTGGGCGCCGAGCTCACCCGGGCCAAGCTCAGTGCAGACCCCCTGCTCCTCCGCCAGCGGGAGGGCTTCCTCTCCGCCAACCCGGCGGGGCGGAACGCCCTGGGCGCCCAGTTTGAGCGGGTGCTGCCCGCCAGCTCCACCGCCAACCTGTACCCCATCAACTACTCCGGCCGCAGCGATCCTCACGGGTTTTACATCGGCAATGACCACTACGGCTCGGACATCCTGCTGGATCTGGACCGCCGCACACCGGACAAGACCAATTCCAGCGTGCTCATCCTGGGCAACTCCGGCGAGGGCAAGAGCTACCTGCTCAAGCTGCTCATCTGCAACCTGCTGGAGAGCGGCAAGACGGTGATTTGCCTGGACCCGGAGCAGGAGCTGGCCTGGCTCTGCGGCAGGCTGGGCGGCTGTTACGCAGACCTCATGGGCGGGCAGTTCCGTATCAACTTTTTGGAGGCCAAGCGGTGGGATGTTGGCGACGACAGGGATGACGATCCAACTGTGCCCAATGCCTTCCGCCAGCAATCCCCCCTATCCCAGCACATCTCCTTCCTCAAGGACTTTTTCCGGGCCTACAAGCCCTTCACCCACCAACAGGTGGATACCTTGGAGCTGATGCTGGAGCGGCTGTACCGGAAATGGGGCATTTCGGACAAGACAAACTTCTCGGCCATGGGGCCGGAGGACTGGCCCATTGCGGAGGATCTGTACGCCGTCCTGGAGGACGCCTACGAGCACTATGACCAGGAGGACAGCCCTCTGTATCCCAGGGAGCTGCTGCGGGAACTCTTGCTGGGGCTCCACTCCATGTGCCGGGGGGCGGAGAGCGTCTACTTCAACGGCCGCACGAACATCACCAGCACTAGGTTTCTGGTGTTTGGCGTCAAGGACCTGATCCATGCCAACTCCTCCGTCAAGGACGCCCTGCTGTTCAACCTGCTGTCCTACCTCAGCGACCAGCTCCTTACCAAAGGCAACACCGTGGCCGCCCTGGACGAGCTCTACCTCTGGCTGTCCAACCTGACCACCATTGAGTACATCCGTAACTGCCTCAAGCGGGTGCGCAAGCGCAATTCCGCCCTGATCCTGGCGTCGCAAAACCTGGAGGATTTCGATATCCAGGGCGTGCGGGAGCTGACCCGCCCCCTGTTTGCCATCCCCACCCACCAGTTTCTCTTCCATGGCGGCAAGGTGGACAAGAAGTTCTACATGGACAACCTGCAACTGGAAAGTGCCGAGTACGACCTGATCAGTTCCCCCAATAACGGTGTCTGCCTGTTCAAATCCGGTGCGGACCGCAACCTGCTGGACGTCCACGCCCCGCCCCACAAGCATGCACTGATCACAGGAGGCGGAGGATAATGGCCGCTCCAGCCCTGGTGCTCAAGGCTGCTGCATCTATTCTCGCCAATGAAAAGAGCCGGAAGGCCGTGGGGTGGGTGCTGATAGCCGTACTCTCTCCCATCATTCTCCTTCTGGCCTTCTTCTGCACCACCTTCTCAGGTGGGGCGGAACACAACCGCACTGTGGCGGATCTGTGCTTTCACGGCGGGGCCGTCCCGGAGGGCACCCCGGAGGAGTATCAGGCATACATCCAGGAGATGCGGGACAGCTTTGTCCTGCTGGATGCCGCCATGCAGACCGTAGAGGGGCAGATGGAGGACGGGGACGGCCTGGATGATGTCCGAGTCAAGGCGGTGTTCTTCGCTCTGTACTTCGGCGCGGATGACCCGGCGGCCCACGCCGGGCAGGCCTTTGTGGATTGCTTTGTCACCTATGAGGAGCGCACCCGCACGGTGACCACTGTGGATGAGGAGGGGAATGAGGTGGAGACCCAGGAGACCTATACCGTGGCCGTCTCAATCTCAGATTTCCAGCAGGTCTGGCAAAACATCCGGCATCTTACCGGAGCGGAAGCCACACCGGAACAGCAGGCCAACGCGGACAGCGTTTACAATGTCGTGAAGTACGGTGCATCTACTGGAACGGAGGGCTGGATCCCCGGCACCGACGTGCCCTTCATCGGGGCGGACGGCTTCTGCTCCCCCATTGGGGCGGGCTGGGAGAGCCGGGTCACCTCGGAGTTTGGCTACCGGAGGGACCCCTTCACCGGGGAGACCCGGGGTCATACCGGCATGGATTTGGCGGTACCCACCGGCACCCCCGTCCGGGCCGCCCTGCCCGGCACCGTCACCGCCGCCCAGTACCACAGCAGCTACGGCTACTATGTGATGATCGACCATGGTAACGGCCTGTCCACTCTCTACGCCCACAACTCTCAACTGCTGGTGCGGGTGGGCCAAACGGTGGAGGCCGGCGACATCGTATCTCTGTCCGGCAGCACCGGCCGATCCACCGGCCCCCACCTCCACTTCGAGGTGCGGGTCAGCGGACAGAGAACAAACCCCAGATACTACCTGCCAACCACATCATACGAGGAGTGAGAGAATATGAACTCAATCCAGAATACGGCTTGCCTTATTGCCGCCTATGAAACGGCGGCGGGGCTGCCGGACAACGAACGGATCACCCGGACAGATGGTACATGGAGGCCGGGGGTGACGGAGCAGCAGGCGGCGTCACTTTACCGGCAGGCACAGGCCCTGCTGGCTCCGGAGACCAAGCTGCTCTCCACAAGCCGCGAGTCACTGATCGACCAGATGCGGGACGCTTTGCTGTCCAGGGAGCTGTCCGTGGGAGACACGGTGCTCTTTGCCGCCACAGAACCCTATGGCGGTCCTGGAGACTTTGCCCTCCGTGGCGGCGTCATCCAGTCCATTGACCCGGAACGCAAAACCTGCTCCGTACAGGGACGTTTTTTCCCGATGGACGACGTCCCTCTCCACTATGTGCTGGGGAGCTATGACCGCAGCGTTTCAGAGGAACACTACGGCTTCCCACACATCCGCCCTCTGCTGGGGGAACACCCTGAGCTGGCGGAGCGGTATCTGCGTGAAGCAGAGGCCCGGTGGAACACCCTATGCGGGCAGCCTGCAGTTTCATCCGAGGTTCCGAAAAACACAATGCAGGCGATGGGAGGCATGAGCTGACTATGGAAAAAACAGAACTGACGGTGAGCATGGAACCGGAGCGGCTGGACGCGCTCCGGTATTTTCTGGCCGCTAAGAACAAGCGCACACCCCAGAAGGAGCTCCAGCGGGCGCTGGAGGAGCTGTACGAGGCCTATGTACCGGCGGAGACCCGGGCCTACCTGGACGCCCGGTGCCGGCCGGACCGGGACAGGCGTCGGCGGCCGGCGGCATCCAAGGCTACACAGATGCAGAAGGAGGAAGCGACAGATGGAGACCATTGAACTGAGCGGCCGCACTGGACAGGAGGTCTATGAGGAGCTGAAGCACCGGTTGGAGGGCATGGGCTATCTGCCGGACGAGTATTTTCTGCTGGACGCCGACTGGGAGGACAGAAGGGTGATCCCCAGGAATGCGGATCTCTTCTGCACTACGGACTACGGGGACAGCGAGGGGATTTACCTGGATGTGTACCTGAAGTGGTACGGGGAGGACGGCAAGCCTGTGATCAAAAGCTTCGCCACGGGCAAGACCCTGGGCGAGAGCGGCTCCGACATGGACCGGATGTTCCTCATCTCCTCCGCCATTACCAAGGCGTTTCACGGTGAGCAAGGTGCCTATGCCAGATACCGGCAGATGGAAGACAGCACGAAAGCGGAGGGCGTGGTGCTCCATCTCAGTCCGAAGGAGCAACGGGTACTCATGGATGCGCTGCTGGAACAGCGGATGCGGCAGGAGGCACAGATGACGAATACGGAGCAGCTCCTGCGCCGTATGACCGGCAGCATCACCGCCTATATGGACGAGGTGGGCGCCCGCCCCCTGCGCATGAGCACGGCGGACCGGGCGGTGCTGGCCATCCGGGATGGGGAGCTCTATGCGTTTTCCTCCCTGGCAGTTCAGATCACGAAGCCGGAAGAGCGGGGCAGCCTGCTGGCCGCAGCGGCAGGCAGGCCAGGCCCAGTGGGCAAACGGATGGCCAGACTGATGCTTGGGACAAAGTCACCCTACCCGGAGGACGTCTGGTTGGATGCCTGCAAACGGGCGGTGGACACCGGGGATCTCCAGCGGGTGCAGATGATGCTGGATCAGACAATGGACAAGGTGGCCAATCCGTCCCCCGCCCTGCCCGGTGAGGTGCTCCGGTACGCCTTCGGGCAGAACCGCGCCATGGCCAGAGAGCTTATCCGCTGGGCCACGCCGGAGCAGGTTGCCGCCGCACCCTCCAGGCTGCTGTGCGGCGCCGCCTATGCCCATGATCTGCCCATGCTCACGGAGCTGCGCCAAAAGGGCCTCCAGCCGGGTGACCAGGCCGCCCCCCTGCTGCGCCCTCTGCTCGCTGCATACGACGAGCAGAGGGTAGCACATCTGCTAAGGGACAGCCTGCGGGTGCAGCCGGAGGACTATGAGGCGATGAACGTGTGTCTGCGGGCGCAGGCGCAGGCGGCGGCGGAAGCCCTGCTGGAGCGGGGTATGAAGCTGGACGGCTACCTGGCGTGGGCGGCAAAACAGGACGTCCTTCTGGACACGCAGGCCCAGGAGATCCTGGACTGCCTGGCGGAACAGCAGGCCCAGGTAAACAGCGTGCCGGAGCAGAATGGGCCTGTACTGGGAGGGATGAGCCTGTGAGTGTTCCCGTACTGACCCACCGCAGGGATCTGCGGCAGGGGGATTTGGTGTTCCCGGAGGAGATCCTGCGTATCGGCCACACGCTGGATTTCCAGCTCGACTGTGTCAGCAAAGAAGTTCAGCAGGAGGTGTTTGGCTCGGAGCTGGATACCAGTTCACTGTGTGACTGGCTGAACCTCCATACTGCCTATGATTTTGCGCTTCAGGATGTGGCGGACCACATAGAAATAACCCTCTGCCGGAATTTTGGAAAGAAGGCGCATCCGTTCCTGTATCCGCTTAACAGGGCGGAGCGGGACGTCCTGCGCGGGGAGATGGAGGCCTGCTGCCAGCTCCGTACCGGCCGCACACTGGCACAGCAGTACAACCATCTGCTGGTGCAGGAGGAGGTGGAGCCGCCGGAGCTCACGGCTGGGACGCGCCGCATCCCCGTGGACAAGGTGAGTTTTGCGGATGAGCTCTCAGAGTGCGGTGGGCTGCTCCAGTTCTATATGCCGGTGACCTTTGACCCGGACGCGGTCTTTGGCACCCACGTAGCGACCGCGGAAAACGACGACTGGCTCAACGTGTACGCCGCCTATGACCTGAACGCCAGCCGGCCGTGCTCCGCACTAGACGTCATCCTGGTGTGCGGAGACGGCAATGAGTTCGCCTTCCGGTATCCGCTGGCCAAGCAGGAGCAGGCCGCGCTGCTGGAGAAGATGGACGCCTACTGCCTGGAACAGACCGGCATGGCGCTGGCAGATTTCCGGGCCCGGTATCTGGTGGAGGAACCGCAGCCCCGCCAGGCCCCCAGCCTGGCCCAGCTGTGAGCACGCCGTCGGCCCCGTGTGCGCCCTGTGTGCCGGTTTCAGGCAGAGGGCGGGCCAGGGCCCCGCCCAGCCAGAAAACTGCCCCGTTGGGGCCGGTGTCGCCCCGGTTTGGGGCGTTCGATTTTAGTACTAGGATAAAGGAAGGTGGTCGCAAGCGCCCGCCTCCCGGCCACAAAGCCCCGCAGTGCGGGGCTTTCCCGGGTTTCAGCCCAGGTGGTCGGAATGGGAGGTTCCGGCCGTTTGGGGTGGTCGGGTTCAGATAGACCCTTACTGCGCCAGCGGGTTTCGCTGTGTCGCAGGCAAAAAGCGGAGGTGAAGAATATGGAGGAACGCGACAACAAAAAACGCACCGCCGTCTGGCTGACACCCGGCGTGATCCGCCGGATGGACGGCTGGCTGGAGGAGGACAACTGCAAAACGCGCAGTGAATTTATTGAAAAGGCCCTGCGGTTCTACATGGGCTACCTGGCCACGGAGGATACCTCGGAGTACCTCTCCCGCGCCCTGGTGGACACCCTGCGGGGTACATTGGCAGACAACGAAAATCGGCTGCGCACTTTGCTGTTCAAGCTCTGCGTGGAGGTGAACATGATGGGCCACACCGTGGCCGCCCACTTCCGGGCAGATCCGGTGAACCGCCGGGAGCTGCGGGCCTACGCGGTGGACGAGGTGCTGCGCACCAACGGGAAGATCCGTTTTGATGACGCTCTAGACCTCCAGCGCCAGATCTTTCCTGATGGCGAATGAGCCGCGTCCGGTTCATGTCCCCCTACCTGAAGGGCGGAAGGGACACAGCCAAGCTATCCAACCGGGCCCGCTACATCGCCACCCGCCCCGGCGTGGAAGTGCTCAGGGGTGAACAACAAGACCAGCCTGCTACGAAAAAGCAGCAGGCTTATATCCAGCGCCTCCTCCGTGACTTCCCCGGTGCGGAGGAGCTGCTGGAATACGAGGACTACCAGAACGCACCCACCCAGGCAAACGCCGATACTTTCATTCGCCAAGTGCAGGAGGACTTCGCGGAGCCCATGAGCCGGATGGAGAACTACCTGGACTACGTGTCCCACCGCCCCGGCGTGCAGATGGACGGTGAGCACGGCCTGTGGTGCGCCGGGGGCAAGGTACGCAATCTCTCCCAGGCCGTCCGGGAGGTGGCGGAGCACACCGGCAGCGTGTGGACGCCGGTGGTGGCCATCCGCCGGGAGGACGCGGAGCGGCTGGGCTACAACGACGCGGAGAGCTGGCGGCAGCTGGTGTGTGCCTGCGTGCCGGAGATCGCCAGGGGGTACAAGATCCCGCTGGAATACCTGCGCTGGTACGCCGCCTTCCACCGCAAGGAGGACAGCGTCCATATCCACATGGTGGTGTTCTCCTCCGATCCCAAGGAGGGCTACCTCACCAAGCAGGGCATCCGGCAGGTGAAGTCCGCCTTCGGCCGGCGGATCTTCCAACAGGATCTGCTCCACGTCTACGAACAGAAAACCGAGTACCGGAATACCCTGAGCCGGGATGCGGAGCGCGCCATGGCAGAGCTGATTGCGCAGATGGAGACCGGCCAGCTCCAAAATGAAAACCTGGAGCAGCCGATTCTGGAACTATCCCGTCGCTTGCAGAACACCAAGGGCAAAAAGGTGTACAGCTACCTGCCGCCCGTAGCCAAGGCACTGGTGGACGCAATCGTGGATGAGCTGGCAAAGGACGAGTGTGTGGCGGCCGCCTATGACCTGTGGAACCAGATGCGGGAAGAGGTGTGCCGTACCTACTCAGAACAACTGCCGGAGCGCCTGCTTCTTTCCAAACAGAAAGAGTTCAAGGCCGTGCGCAACATGGTCATCCGGGAGGCGCTCCAGCTGGGGCGGGGGGAGCATCCCACAGCAGATGAGATGGTACACATGCCCACACCGTCGGGCACACCGCCTGCACAATCGGGCCTGCCGTATGGGGCACATCACCCACAGCAGGAGGCCGCGCACCACCAGCGTACACAGACACATCGGGCGGTATCCCACGCGGATACCGCCCGATGTGTCCTCCAGCTGTTCCACAGCATGGGC
>OLXE01001053.1_pt1 | contig 13715 bp, 8 predicted proteins | sample 1644571 | NCBI WGS metagenome assembly OLXE01 (sample SAMEA103958161, study PRJEB25191) | human gut metagenome | biome: human-associated habitat [ENVO:00009003]; feature: intestine environment [ENVO:2100002]; material: feces | place: Germany | collected 2013/2015
TATTATAAATCAGGACAAAGAAATAAAAAATATATTAATTATATATGATTTTAACTTGAATTTTCTTATCCGGACTATCCGGAAAAATCTGCAAAGGAATGAAAGAAAAGCCCGGCACAGGATTAAATATCCGTCCGTCTTTATCGGTAGGAGCAACCTTCATCCTACCGTTCATGCAAACTACCTCCAACACGCCGTCCTTTTTCTGAAGGCGCATGCCTTCCGGCGTAATATCCACAACTTCCGAAGGCGCGGCGATAACCGGTAAAACCAGGCAGGCGGTCAAAGGGCAATGTTCCATTTCTATCGACAAGCCCTGTTGGGAATACACATAATCCAACGTTACGGGAATCGCTCCCTGAATCGGAGTCTGCTGGTCGGCATCCACCAGATGGGTATTGACATGGAAACGGTGCGTATCTTTTTCTTTAGTATACGTAATATCCGTATCCAAGTCGTCCAGATTACTGTAAATCGTTCCGTATTGCACCATTTCAATCCGCGGCGTTCCGCTCATTATATACTTCCGGCTGTTGCTCTGCATATTGGGTGCTTCTATCAAAGCATACCGATTGGTCGTAGCGGCAAATACCGGACCGGCCTGTTCGTGCCATAACAGAGAAACAGCACCTCCCATGGGATGAGTTCCTTTTACCTTATATTCCGCATCGAAACCAGTACATGTAGAACGCCACGGACCTTCTGCAACCAGCCACGTACGAATATCCCGGAAGTACTTCACCCCATAAGCATTATCGCGCGGCAATGCCTTGTATTGTTGCGTCTTGACGGGTGGAAGCTCAAGAAAAGCCGTCAGCGCCTTGGCATGTCCGAAGGTATGATGAATACAAGCCGGAATGCCAGAGGCCCGATAATCGCGTCCGGCATGAAGCAAACCGTTGTCCGTCGATTTTTTCAGTAATTGTATATTGCGGCGAATAGCTTCCAGGTACTCCGGATGATGCGCGGCCATGGCATAATAACCGCCCATAAAGCCGTCGCTTGTACGTCCGCCCCAATATGTCCACTTAAAACTGCGCGTACCCCAACTGTTGTCCCATGCACCGTCGGGCAACATAAATTCCAGGTGGGTATTCATGGAGCGCTCCACGATGGAGAGCAACTCCCAGTCGTTCACCATAAGCGCATAATAAGCCAGATTAGGCAAGGATTCCTCTACATTATATCCCAAGTCCACCGGGAGGCAGCCGTTCTTGGTAGGTGTCCATATTTTAGGCCCTTCGCCGTATAAAAAGAAATCGTTCGCCGTAAAGAACTTCTTCAAGTCCGAAGCCACAATCCGGGCTTCCTCCTTGAAGTCCGGACGGTCGAACATCTCTCCGAGAGCCTGCAAGGCATACGTCACCGAAGCGGAATAGTTCACATTGTTCAGGCGCTTCATACTCCCCTGCATACGGCGGCTGTACATCTGCGGATTCTTCATCATGAATTCGCCGGCTTCCAACAACTGCTCTTTCCAATGGTTACGCGTAGAGTCATCCAGCAGATGCCCGTGGTAATGCACTGCCTCGTACAGAGCAATAGCGGCGAATACGGTAGTCCCGCTCCAATCGGATACGTGTACATCGTTCATCCAGGAGCCGTCCGGACGGTGCACGTTCTCCATCCATTTCATCAGTTTCTTGGCGGCAAGCAGATATTTGTCATTGCCGGTCTTGTCTGCCAGATACATCAGAGGAAGAACCGTGTCTCCTATCCGTCCGTGAATGCGGGCACAGGCGGGACACAGAATACCGCCGTCGAGCGACGGATGCAGCCCTTCGCATTGGTAGGCCAGCAGAGCATCCACCCACTCCACCAGCAGTTTCTCCGCATCATTGCGCAAGGAGTTGTCTGAATAAACGGGATTTCCGGCACATACACGTCCCGAGAAAGAAAGTACAAACGCAATCACTATAAAAACGATGTTTCTCATACCATTATACACTATTAGATTTATTTTTCAAAAGTAAGACATTCCGGTAATATAGCGTCCTTATTTTCTCCAATACACCGCAACATACGTTTACCGGTTCTGCAATTTTGTTGAATCTTCATCAATTTTGTTGAAAACCTGCATGCCAAAACAATATTAGCAGCTTTTTAAACACATCAGGCATGCTTATCAGAACAAATGCCCTACCTTAGCAAACACTACTGAAAAAACCGATATAACATGTAAAACTAACATTTATATAGCATGAAAAACTTATCTCTACTCATGTGTACCGCTTTCTGCGGGCTGCATACCGCCCAAGCGGATGCGGCAGACAACAAGAAAAACGAAAGGCCCAATATTCTCTGGCTCACCTTCGAAGATACCAGTGCTTACGAATTCGGCTGCTACGGCAACAAGGATGTGCACACCCCCAATGCAGACAGTCTGGCTGCCCGCGGCATACAATTCATGAACGCATGGTCGGTGGCCCCGCAAAGTTCGGCCGCACGCTCATCGCTCATTACGGGTTGCTACTCCTCGACCTACGGAATGGATGTCCATCCGGTTCCATACGACACCCCGGCAAACATCTTCTTCCCGCAATGGCTGCGCGAAGCCGGATATTACTGCACCAATAACAGCAAGACACACTACAACTCCACCACGGACAACAAAAGCTGCTGGGACGAATGTACGAGAGAAGCCTCTTACAACAGCCCGAAGCGCGGTAAAGACCAGCCTTTCTTTGCCGTATACAATACGGTGACCTCGCACATGGGACGTATCCGCACCTTCCATACCGACGGACGGCGAGATTACACCCAAGAGGGCATTTATCCGGAACTGCTCACCCTACCCGCCTACGTACCCGACCTGCCCGAAGTACGTTCCGACTATGCCGGCCACCTGGAAGCCGTGCAGGATGTGGACACATGGCTGGGATTCTTTCTGAAAGACCTGAAAGAAAAAGGACTGGACGACAACACGATTATCTTCTTCTTCAGCGACCACGGCGGTTGCGTTCCACGCGGCAAAGGCTATCTGTATGAAAGCGGTCTGGAAGTGCCCCTGATAGCCTACCTCCCGCCCAAGTGGCAACACCTGGCGGGAGAAAAGGCATCCGGCAAAGATTATTCTTTGGTCAACTTCACAGACTTAGGACCTACCGTACTTAGTCTTGCAGGCGTAAAACCGCCCAAACACATGCAGGGAAAGGCATTGTTCGGGAAGTACGCGTCCGATGAAAAGCGTGAAATCCAGTTCGCACTGGCGGCCAACCAACTGCACCACTTCATGCCGGTACGTGCCGCAACCGACGGACGCTTCAAATACATCCGCAGCTACATACCCTACCGTCAGTTTGCCCTGCGCAATTACTACCAATGGGGCATGCCGTCCAACAAAGCATGGGACAAGCTGGTTTTAGGCGGACACAACACCAACCCCGACTGGGCGCAAACGTTCAATGCCCATCCTGCCGAAATGCTGTTCGACCTTGAAAAAGACCCCGGTGAACTGCACAACCTGTCCGACTCTCCCGAATACGCAGAAGTGCTGGTAAAGATGCGTACAGCCCTTTCCGACCATATCCGCGCCACCAAAGACCTGGGTTTCTTCATACCTACTTCTCGCGAGAATGTGGTATTGTATGATAAAGTACGCAAAGAAAAATACCCCTTGAATGAGCTGTACAACCTCGTAGAACTGGCAGGTACAGCCCATGCAGACGATGCTCCCGTATTTGAGAAAGCACTGTCCAGCCAATATCCCGAAATGCGCTATTGGGCATCCGTCGGTTTGGCACAACTCGGAGCCAAAGGAGAATTGAAAACCTGTCCCGCACCTCTGCTTGCCTTGCTCAAGGATGCCGACCCCTACATAGCCTGCGAAGCCGCCTATGCCGCCGCTTATCTGGGAGAAACCGCCAAAGGCATCGAACGCCTGAATAATCCGGCAAAAGAAGCCGATAGAAAAATCGGTTATTCCCTGCTGGAATGCCTCTCTCTGGATAAAGCCATGCAGCCCGCCATCCGTGTGCATCTGGCAGACCTGAAAGACAAAGCCGAAACACTTCCGCGCAAAGCAAACGAAGATGCCGGCCTCATGGCACGCGGCATTCTGGTTAATCTCGGTGAGATGGATATAAAGAACCTGCACGGTCCGGAGTCCTATAAAGCAGGCTTGAAACTGAATCACGGACGCAGACCCATGGTTCCGCTGCCAAACTGATGAAAGTTGGATGTAACTGAAAAGAGACCGGTAGTAAGTATCTTTGTTTTAACACAATACCACCTTATGCCTGCGCCTTGAATTTGCGGAGCTGCCACACCAGCATCGTACCCGCTATCAGACTGGCCAGCAAGTCGGAAATCGGCATACTGTACCAAACGCCTGCCACGCCGAAAAAACGGGGCAGAATTATCAGGCAAGGCAGCAACACCATCATCTGGCGGGTAAGGGAAAGAAATATTGCCTTACTCGCCATTCCTATACTCTGGAAGAAGTTGGCGGTAACCATTTGAAAACCTATAATGGGGAAAAACATCACCACAATGCGCAGGCCCTTTGCCGAAAGGGCAATCAGTTCGGCATCCGAAGTAAAGATACTCACCACCCAGTCGGAAAAGAGCATACCTACAATAAAGCCGAAAGTAGTGACGCAGGTTGCATAGATTATCGTCAGTTTCAGAGTCTTGATGACACGGGCATGCTGCCCGGCTCCGAAGTTATAACCCGCAATGGGCTGCATTCCCTGGTTCAGTCCCATTACAATCATTACGATGATAAATACCAGCCGGTTGACTATGCCGAAAGCGCCGATAGCCAAATCGCCGCCATACTTTTTCAATCCCTGATTGATAAGGATTACGATGAAACATGCCGCCATATTCATCAGGAACGGCGACATGCCGATAGCCAGTGAATCGAAGACGATCTTACGCTTCAAACGGAAAATACCGCGGTGAAAATGCAGCAGTTCGTCTTTATTGCTGAATATCCTGAGCTGCCATATCAATGATATGACCTGCGCCACAATCGTGGCAATGGCCGCCCCGCGAATGCCCCAGCCGAAACCGTAGATGAACACCGGGTCGAGTATCGTATTGATAATCACCGTGGCAATGGTGGCATACATCGCCTTCTGCGGGTGCCCCGAAGAACGCAGTACCGCATTCAATCCCAGATAAAGATGCGTAACGGCATTGCCGAGAAGGATAATCTGCATATAATCGCGCGCATACCCCACAGTCTCGTCACTGCCGCCGAAGAAGTAAAGAATAGGGTCGAGGAATGCCATTACAACCACCGTAAAAGCCACCCCCAGCAGAATATTCAGCACAAATACATTGCCCAGTACCCGCTGCGCCGTGTCATAGTCCTTCTGCCCGAGCTTGACGGAAATCAACGTAGCCGCTCCCACACCTACCAGCGAACCGAAAGCCGCTGCAAGGTTCATCAAGGGGAAAGTCAACGCCAGTCCCGAAATAGCCATTGTACCCACACCGTGACCGATGAAGATACTGTCCACCATATTATATAAGGAAGATGCCGTCATGGCGATGATTGCCGGAACGGCGTACTGCATCAGTAATTTACCTATATTCTCCGTGCCCAACGCTGTGGGTGTTTTTTGTCCTGCCATACTTTTTACCTGTTTTTTCGAGGGCGCAAAGGTACTCAAAATTCGTCAGGTGAGCAAGTATCGCGTCCCGTCTTAAGGAAGAACCGCACTCTCTCTCCTATTGGAAGCGTATCAGAGACAGGGAAGAAAGCGTATCAAGCCCGGTCCAAGACGTCTTCTCCCGAGAACTTACCCGGTGATTATCCCACAACCTGCCACAGAGCACACGGAGCATACGGCGAATAAATTCCCCTAAAGGTTCGCTATCTGAAAAATGTTTCGTATTTTTGTCCCCAAATTGAGTGAATTATAGCGAAATGAACGTATTAGAACTAAGTGAACAAGAAATCATTCGTCGCAACAGCATGAATGAACTTCGCGCGATGGGTATCGAACCCTATCCCGCAGCAGAGTATGTAACCAACGCTTTCTCTACCGATATTAAAAAAGAATTCAAAGACGACGCCGAACCGCGCCACGTATCCGTAGCCGGACGCATCATGAGCCGCCGCGTCATGGGGAAAGCCTCTTTCATCGAATTACAGGACTCCAAAGGCCGTATCCAAGTATATATCACCCGCGATGACATCTGTCCGGACGAAGACAAGGAAATGTATAATACCGTATTCAAACGCTTGCTCGATTTAGGCGACTTCATCGGTATTGAAGGCTTTGTATTCCGCACTCAGATGGGCGAAATCAGTATCCATGCCCAGAAGCTGACCGTGCTTGCCAAGAGCATCAAGCCGCTTCCTATCGTAAAATATAAAGACGGTGTGGCCTACGACTCGTTCGACGACCCGGAACTGCGCTACCGCCAACGCTACGTGGATCTCATCGTGAACGACGGCGTCAAGGAAACATTCCTGAAGCGCGCCACAATCATCAAGACCATGCGTGCCGTACTGGACGAAGCCGGCTATACGGAAGTGGAAACACCGATTCTGCAATCCATCCCCGGCGGTGCAAGCGCACGCCCCTTTATCACCCACCACAACTCATTGGATATGGACCTCTACCTGCGTATCGCCACCGAGCTTTACCTGAAGAGACTTATCGTAGGCGGTTTTGAGGGTGTATACGAAATCGGAAAGAACTTCCGTAACGAAGGTATGGACAAAAACCATAACCCGGAATTTACCTGTATGGAGTTGTACGTGCAGTATAAGGACTACAACTGGATGATGGGATTCACCGAGAAACTCCTCGAACGTATCTGTATCGCTGTAAACGGCAGCACAGAGACTACCATCGACGGAAAGACCATCAGTTTCAAGGCTCCTTACCGCCGCCTGCCCATCTTGGATGCCATTAAGGAAAAGACCGGCTACGACCTCAACGGCAAGAGCGAGGAAGAAATCCGCCAGGTGTGCCGCGAACTGAAAATGGAGATTGACGACACTATGGGCAAAGGCAAGCTGATAGACGAAATCTTCGGCGAATTCTGTGAAGGCACATTCATACAGCCTACTTTCATCACCGACTATCCGGTAGAAATGAGCCCACTGACCAAAATGCACCGCAGCAAGCCCGGACTGACCGAACGCTTCGAGCTGATGGTGAACGGTAAAGAGCTAGCCAACGCATACAGTGAGCTGAATGACCCCATCGACCAGGAAGAACGCTTCAAAGAGCAGTTGAAACTGAGTGAAAAGGGTGACGATGAAGCTATGTTTATCGACCAGGACTTCCTGAAAGCGCTGCAATACGGTATGCCTCCCACATCGGGCATCGGTATCGGCATCGACCGTCTGACGATGTTGATGACCGGACAGGCATTCATCCAGGAAGTATTGTTCTTCCCGCAGATGCGCCCCGAAAAGGTCACTCCGAAAGACGCGCCTGCCAAATTCATGGAACTGGGTATCCCCGAAGAATGGGTGGCAGTCATCCAGAAGGCCGGCTACAACCTGGTTAGCGACATGAAGGATGTAAACCCGCAAAAGCTGCACATGGACATTTGCGGCATCAACAAGAAATATAAATTGGAACTGGCAAATCCGACCGTGAAAGATGTGGAAGGTTGGGTTGAGAAAATCTAAGAAATGAAACTACCCGGTAAGATAGCCATTATGGGCGGAGGAAGCTGGGCCACTGCCATTGCAAAGATGGTACTGGCACAAGAAGATACTATAAATTGGTATATGCGGCGTGACGACCGCATTGCCGATTTTAAGCGTCTCGGTCATAACCCTGCCTACCTGACGGGCGTCAAGTTCGATACCAAGCGTATCAATTTCAACTCAAACATCAACGATGTAGTCAAGGAGTCGGATACGCTTATCTTTGTAACTCCTTCTCCTTATCTGAAGGCTCACCTGAAGAAGCTGAAGACAAAAATCAAGGATAAGTTCATCATCACCGCCATTAAGGGCATCGTACCCGATGACAACATGATTGTATCGGAATACTTCACGAAAGAATACGGTGTTCCTACCGAAAATATCGCAGTACTGGCGGGTCCCTGCCATGCGGAAGAGGTTGCGCTCGAGCGGCTTTCCTATCTCACGATAGCGTGTCCCGATATAGACAAGGCGGACAAGTTTTCCCGCCGTCTGGCAAGTTCATTCATCAAGACTTCCGTAAGTAACGACGTGGCAGGTATCGAATACGGCTCCGTACTCAAAAACGTATATGCCATTGCCGCCGGCATTTGCAGCGGACTGAAATACGGCGATAATTTCCAGGCGGTACTCATGTCCAATGCCATACAGGAGATGAACCGTTTCCTGCAAACCGTACATCCGCTGAACAGAAACATCAGCGATTCCGTTTATCTGGGTGACATGTTGGTGACGGGATACTCCAACTTCAGCCGTAACCGTACGTTCGGTACGATGATAGGAAAAGGATATTCCGTAAAAAGCGCCCAGATAGAAATGGAAATGATAGCCGAGGGGTATTACGGCACCAAATGTATGAAGGACATCAACAAGTGCCTCCATGTCAACATGCCGATTCTGGACGCCGTATATAATATCCTCTACGAACGTATCTCGCCGAGCATCGAGATAAAACTGCTCACCGATTCATTCCGATAACTCATTATTGTTTTTTAATAGCGTAAAAAGATGAAGAATATTCAATTAGACATCACAAAAGCAACTCAGTTCCTTCAGGCCGATGCCATCGCGGCATACGAACCGAAGGTGAAGGCCGCACAGGAAGCGTTGGAAAACGGCACTTGTCCGGGTAACGACTTTTTAGGTTGGCTGCACTTGCCGTCTTCCATTACTCCCGATTTCATCGGTGAACTGAACGCCACGGCACAGGTGCTCCGCGAGAACTGCGAAGTGGTCGTAGTAGCCGGCATCGGCGGAAGCTACCTTGGCGCACGCACCGTCATCGAAGCCCTGAGCAACAGTTTCCAATGGTTGCTGAACGATAAGAAGAACCCGGTCATCCTGTTTGCCGGAAACAACATCGGCGAAGACTATCTGGCCGAAATGTGCGCTTACCTGGCCGACAAGAAATTCGGTGTCATCAATATTTCCAAATCGGGAACCACTACCGAAACGGCTTTGGCTTTCCGCCTGCTGAAAAAGCAATGCGAAGACCAACGCGGCAAGGAGATGGCCAAAAAGGTGATCGTTGCCGTTACAGACGCCAAGAAAGGCGCAGCACGCGTTACCGCAGACAATGAAGGATACAAATCTTTCATTATCCCCGATAACGTAGGCGGCCGTTTCTCCGTACTCACCCCGGTAGGCCTGCTGCCCATCGCCGTTGCAGGCTTCGACATCGAAAAGCTGGTAGCAGGCGCGGCAGCTATGGAAAAGACTTGCGGAAAAGATGTTCCGTTCGCTGAAAACCCGGCAGCTATCTATGCAGCCACCCGCAATGAACTCTACAAGAACGGCAAGAAGATTGAAATCCTTGTAAACTTCAACCCCAAATTGCACTACGTGAGCGAATGGTGGAAGCAACTTTACGGTGAATCCGAAGGTAAAGAGAACAAGGGTATCTTCCCTGCATCCGTGGATTTCTCTACCGACTTGCACTCCATGGGACAATGGATTCAGGAAGGTGAACGTACCATTTATGAAACTGTCATTTCAGTAGAAAAGACTCAGTATTCGCTGCAAGTTCCTTCGGACGAAGCCAACCTCGACGGTCTGAACTTCCTCGCCGAAAAGCACGTGGACGAGGTGAACAAGATGGCGGAACTCGGCACACAACTGGCTCACGTAGACGGTGGCGTACCCAACATGCGCATCGTGATCCCTGCACTGAACGAGGAAAGTCTCGGCGGATTGCTGTACTTCTTTGAGAAAGCATGCGGCATCAGCGGCTACCTGCTAGGGGTTAATCCGTTCAACCAACCGGGTGTGGAAGCCTACAAGAAGAATATGTTCGCCCTGCTGAACAAGCCGGGTTACGAAGAAGAATCCAAAGCCATCCAGGCAAGACTGTGATAAATTAAAATCGAGAGTTGAGAATTGAGAAATGGCTGCACACAAATTACCATGTGCAACATCAAAAGGCTGTTTCTTGATTCCCAACTCTCTGTTTTATATTCCCCTATTTCTAATTTTTTATTCTCAATTTATCAAGTGTTTCAAGAAGCAATATCCCGCTATTTAAGAGAACACGGATACGACAATATCCGGCTGAAAGCCGTTCTTTTCGACATGGACGGCGTGTTGTTCAACTCCATGCCTTATCATGCCGATGCATGGCATACGGTAATGGAACGTCACGGTCTGCATCTGAGCCGCGAGGAAGCTTATATGCACGAAGGACGTACGGGAGCAGCAACAATCAACATCGTATATCAACGGCAATACGGCAAAGATGCCACTCCTGAGATGATAGAGAGTATCTATGCCGAAAAAAGCGAAGAATTCAACAGACATCCCGAACCCGAACGTATGCCCGGTGCATGGGAAGTGTTACAGAAAATAAAAGCGGAAGGGTTGACTCCCGTATTGGTAACCGGTTCCGGCCAGCACTCCCTGCTGGACAGACTGGCACATAACTTTCCCGGCATGTTCCAACGCGAACGTATGGTCACCGCCTTTGATGTGAAATATGGCAAGCCCAATCCGGAACCTTATCTTATGGGACTGGAAAAAGCAGGGGTAAAGGCCAATGAAGCTATCGTTGTGGAGAATGCACCCATCGGCGTCCAGGCGGGAGCAGCGGCAGGGATATTCACAATCGCTGTCAATACCGGTCCGCTGGACGGACAAGTGCTGCTGGATGCGGGAGCCAATCTGTTATTCCCTTCCATGCAGGCTTTCTGCGATAACTGGGAAGCTGTGCGAGATGCGCTTGCATCTGAAGAGTAAAGAGAGGACAATTCTTGAAATTGAAGTTTAGAAAACAAAGAGACGTTATGTGGAGAAAGCTGCTTGGAATACTGACATTGTTTTCTTTCCTGCCGTATTTTTCGATTTGCCAGAACAAACTTCGGGAAAATGGCTGGTATCATATCTTGTCCGGACAGACGGACAGCATTTCCAGAGAGCCTATCGTAACGACGAAGGATTTCATCGCCCTTAAACTGGACACGGATTATTTCGGAAAATATGTAATCAGCGGACAAATCAGCAACTATAAACGAAAGAAATGGGCCGAAGAAACGGAAAAGGCAACAGGCAGGCAGATAGCTTTCATATTCAATGATTCTGTCATAACCAATCCACGGGTCAACTGTAGCATAGAGAGCGGTGCTTTCCAGATAACTTCAGTTCTTGATGAAAAACTACCGGACATATATAAACAACTGAAACAAGAGAAGATTGATTCTATCGAAACGCTTTTCAAGGACTGGGAAAAAGATTCTCTCTATTTTACCATGCCCCCGGAACACAGAGATTCCATAAGAATGGCAATTGATTACTGGGAAGCCTACACATGGATAAAGCTAACCACTAAGCCCGATGAACACTATTGGTACAGCATAACAGACTCTGCCGAGTACAAAAAGCTGGAAGAAGCCCTGAAAGAAGAATTTGAGAAGTCCAATCTTAGCAGCAGGGCTTCAGATTACATGCAGTCGGATACATATCAAATGTATAAAATGTATGTATGCAACAATTCTGAATATATCAACCTCATGTTCCAATGTTTTCTTTTCAAGAAAATCAGAGGGTTGTACAGCTATCTGATAGACGATATTATCCAGACCAAATACCCTTCCGCCCCAAGTATAAGGACATATATTGACAAGACGGACAATTCCGATGATGAGAGATTTGCCGTATATGAATGGCAACGACAGATATGGGTCTTGATGAATAAGGACAAATAGACGGATGACCCAAGATATATATAAATAAAAAATCCTTGATAACCAATAGTTTATCAAGGATTTTCCTGTGACCCCGGTGCGGTCTAAAAACTAAAACAAAGCGCAAAACAAAATAAAACTATACATTTGATAATCAATAATATAATAATATTATTGGTTTTATCATTTTGTATTTTGTTGTGCAATATTGCATATATGTTGTGCAAAAACACTATATTTGCACAACCGATTTCAATATAACTATGGCAACAGTAAAAGCATTTATCCGTTCCGGCAAAAAGGACACCTTTGCCAATATCCGTTTCCGACTATCCGATGGAAGGAATATCCAGTTGTTTCATACTTCTGAACTTTTAGTAAAGCCATCCATGTGGGATGAAAAGAAAGAGCAATACAAAGCTAAAGCCATTATTCCCGTTCATTGTAAAAGTCGAGAAGAGTTTTATAAAAACGTTACAGACCGAAAAAATCTGCTTCTGCAATTATACACGACCCACAAAATAGAAAACAGTGAGCAGTTGAACCAGTATGTAGACGAATACCTAAATCCAGAAAAGTACAACACAGACAGCTCGATTCTCTGCTTATACGACCGTTTCAGCAACTACATAAACCAGAGTTTCAAAGATGGCATATTCGGAGAAGGAAGAAAGAGACATTATGATGTTTTGTTACGTGAGCTCAACCGCTTCTTAATCATCAATGATTTATGTGATATAAAGCCCATAGACTTCACGAATGAAAAGCTTATATTATTCAGAGATTTTCTGCTTAATGAATATACATTCGTTGATAAATACAGGGGACTTTATACCGAAATGACAGTTAGAAACACACCAACTGCTCCACGGGGACAAAATACGGTGGCCACCAAGTTAAAAAAAATGCAAGCATTCTTCAATGAACTCGAAAGCAATGACGAATTACCTGTTTCACCATTCCGTAAACTGGGTAAACAACGTAAGGCTGTTATGATGAAAGAACAATATGACGAACCGATATGCCTAACCAAGAATGAGTTTATCAAAATACAAAACACTGATGTTAGTGTAGCACTTCAAGAAACTAAAGATGCCTTTTTGCTCCAATGCAGTTTGGGGTGTCGTATCGGTGACTTCCAATCTTTATCATTTGATAATTTGAATATAGAGGGAGATATTTATTTCATCCATTATCTACCACGTAAGACAATGAAAGAAAATGATACTCGAACAGAGGTAAGAACCCCTTTAATACCTTTTGCCTTAGAAATCATCAAGAAGTATAAATTCCAATTTCCAATCTTGCGTTATGTCTCTGGAGAACGTGGTTATAATGAAAAAATAAAGAAACTTCTGGAGTATTGTAAAATAGATAGAATGGTTGCAGTTTTTAACGAAGCAACTAACAAAAACGAATATAAACCCCTTTACGAAATGGCAAGTAGCAAACTTGCCCGTAAAACCCACGTAGACCTAATGAATAAAGTCCAGATAGACAAGTATGTTGCAGGTCTTCACGCCAAGAATAGTGATGCAGTAGATAGATATACCAATATAGGAATCAAAGAACGCTTTATACTCATGTGTGCTGCTTTTGGATGTGAATATAAAGTTGATTCGGAACTAACGTCTGATAGAGATAATGTTAAAAAGAGAACCGTAAATATAATAGAATGATATGAAAAACAAGAAACTACTTGAATTTGTTGAATATTTCAGTACACTATATCACGCTGGAGATATTTTATTGAGTATAAGCGAATATGAGGGATTACAAAAACATAGTCATTTTATAAAATACACAGATAAACAAAAAGAATACATAGTACAAAAAATCAATAAAAATTGGGGAGCTTTATCTAAATACGACCCAATATTATTAACTGATGAAATATGGAAAAACATGTTCGACAAAAG
>OLXE01001088.1_pt1 | contig 13328 bp, 12 predicted proteins | sample 1644571 | NCBI WGS metagenome assembly OLXE01 (sample SAMEA103958161, study PRJEB25191) | human gut metagenome | biome: human-associated habitat [ENVO:00009003]; feature: intestine environment [ENVO:2100002]; material: feces | place: Germany | collected 2013/2015
CAGCTGCCGGAGCGGTGCTTAAGCCGCAAGGCGGGAATTGTGCGGTGTTGCCATAGGCTAAATTTTCGACTTTTCAGTTACACCTAGATAAAATGTATTATAACGTGTGATGCTTAAAAAGTAAAGCGCTTGTTATTTGCGGCGCTTTTTGCTCTTTTTGCGTAGGGCCGGCACGGCCCAGATGGCCGCCAGCAGCACCACTCCTGCCGCACTGAGCGCTGCCCCCGCGGTAAGACCGGGCGTTTTGTAGGTAAACGCCACCGTATGGCTGCCGGGTTCCAGCGCCACGCCGAGGAAAGCCGTATCTGCCCGCAGCACTTGGGCCGGGGTACCGTCCACCGTCACGCTCCAACCAGTAGAATACGGCAGCTGCACCACCAGCACGCTGCTGCGGGTGGTGGTGATTTTTCCACCCAGGCTGTTGGTGCCAAGGGTCACATTCTGCAGGTTTTCGGCCCCAAGGTTCTCCGCACGGGCCGCAACGGTATCCAGCTTCTGGCATTCCACCGCCAGGCGGTCAAACTGGTAATAGCCCGCAAAGGGCAGTACAATCGTGATCTGCTGCAAGGGTTCATCACTGGTGTCAAAGTTGTACACAAAGTCATGCCGGTCGCAGTAATACTGGCTGTTGGGGCGGTTATACTCAATGCGGCCCTCCCCAATGTTGCTGAGCAGGCGCAGATAGACACTGTCCTTGCGCCAGAAATGCGCATACTGCTTTTGCAGGCTGCGGCGGTCATGGGCGCTCATGGCGCTCAGTTCTTCTTCGTTCATCGCATCCAGCGGGCTGGTGGCCGTGTACTGCATGCCCTGCACCACAAAGGCGGTCTCACAATCCGCCACCGGCTGGGCAATGGTCAGGGTAATGCGCCCGCCGTCCTGCGGGGCATAGTAGGTGGTTTCATCCAGCTGCTGCACGCCGTCCAGCTCCATTTCGGCTGCGGGGCTTACCGTATCGCCGGTCAATTCCGCTTCGGGCAGCAGGCCGGTTTCTTCCAGCACTACGCCGTCCAGCAGGGCATCCTGCTTTTGCAGCGGGGTCAGGGCGTCATAGGTTTCGCGGCTGATCTGGTTTTGCGCCGTATAGCCGATGGGCAGCGCCGCCGTATTGGGGTAAACCGCAACCGTGCTGCCGCCGATCTCCGCTGCCTGCACGGCCTGGCTGTCAAATAAGGCGGGCAGCGCCCCGGTGGAATCCGGTGCGCAGAGGGCGTATTTCACGCCGAACAACGTTTCCAGCGGGGTGCGGTTCTGCAGCCCGCGGTAATCATATTCCACCGGGGTGTTCTGCCCCAGTTCCCGGAACAGGCTGGAAAGGTAGCTGTTGTTCAGGCTGAAAAAGTACCCGGTGCCATACACATCCAGCAGCATGGGGCTGTTGATCGGCTCGTTCACCAGCGAGTCATACCGCCAGTAGCTTTGGTCCTCCATCAGATGCAGGGTCACGGCGGGGTTGTCCTGCACGGTGGTGCTCCAGGCGTAACCGGCGGGGCGGTACTCGTTCACGGCATCGGCTTCCTCAATGCCATAGTAGCCGCCAAGGTTCATCACCACGCCAAGGCAGCAGCCCACCAGTAAAACAGCCTGCACACCGCGGCGGCTGACACCATCTGCCGCCAGCACAAACACGGCCAGCAGCACCAGCAGCAGCGCGCCCAGCAGGGCGGTCTCCGTGCGGCCCTGCTTGACGCAGAACGCCACCACGCAGTAAACCGCCAGCAACGAAAACAGGTTGCGCTTTTCTTTCGGCTCAAACGCCGTTATGCCGGGGCAGACCCGCGCCAGGATAAAGGCTTCCAGCATGGTGAACGCCCACACCCAGCGGTTGGAAACGTAAGAAATTCCGTTCAACACACTGCCCGCCTGCGGCACCAGCAGCAGGGCCAGCAGACCCAGCCACGCGCACTTGAGCACGGTGTTCTGCCGCGGCTTGGCAAACAGCACCAGCACACCCAAAAACGCCGCCGAGGTCACCCCCGCATAGGTAGAGTAAGCATCATACCCCATGCCGGTGGTCATGTTGGCCAGCAGCTCAAAAAAGCGGTAGAACGGGTAAGGCGCGGTTTCCCGCGTTAAGCCAAAGCGAGCGCTGCCGAACAGCTCCTGCGCGGTGGGCAGCAGGGTGACGGCTGAAATTGCAATGCCCACCAGCGCAAACCCGATGAACTTTGCCAGCAGCGGCGGCAGGGTGCGCAGGTTTTTGGCCCCGTACCGCTTGCTATACACCGCAATGGCGTACAGCACCAGTAGCACCGCAGCCATATAAAAGAACAAAAAGTTGGAGAGTGCCGTCAGCGCAATGGCGGCAATGTACAAAACCGGGCTGCGGCCCTCAAACAGATCATCCGCTCCCAGCAGCATCAGGGGGAAGCAATACATCGGCACCAGGAACACCGGTTCGATCAGCCCTGCCTGGATGGGCCACGCACTGAACACATAGGCCAGCGCACCCAGCAGGGTACCAAAGCAGCTGTTGCCATGGCGGCGGCTGAACGCCATAAAGGCCAGCCCCGCCAGGTAGAGCCGCAGCACGATCAGGCCCTCCAGCAGCTGCTCGGTCCACCGGCCGGGCACAAAGGCTGCCAGCAGGTCCAGCGGGTCACCCAGGCCGTAATAGCTCAGCGTGGTAATGATATCCGCACCGTAACCGATGGAAAAATCCCAGGTGGGCACCGCCGCGCCGGTCAGCACACAGCGCGCGGCCTGCCGCAGCCAGCGGCCATAATAGACCAGAAACGGGTAATGCTGCTTGAGGGTATCGCCATATTGGATAAAGCTCTGCCCGTTCAGCGCAAAAATAGCAGCCCAGATGCCCATCAACAGGGCAAACAGCGCCGTATAGGCCAGCACCAGCGCCCCGCGGCCCTGCCTGCGGCCCGGTGCGTGGATCAGGATGGTGTTCTGCATGGTATCCTCCTGCGGGGCGGGTGGTGTTCCACCCCGGTTTTTATGGCAGTCCCGCATCGTTCCGGATGCCGTCCGCCGGGAATCATGCGGTGCCGCCTTATCTTTGTCCAGTATATTCTATTTTGTTTTGCGTTGCAAGGGCGTTTTGCCGCGGTTACACGCTGCTGTCAAACAGGGCTGCCAGTGCCTTTGCCGCGTACTGCCCGGCCCGTACTGCCTGCTGCACCGTGTTGGCGTGGCCGCCTATTTCGATCAACAGCGCACCGGGGCTGACATCCTGATTATAGAACCGGTACCCGCACAGGACCGGCCGGGTCAGGCCGGGGTACAGCATTTCCATGCGTTCCTCCCACTTGGCGGCAAAGCAGAGGTTCAGCCGCCAGTTGGGCAGCTGGACGGTGCCGCCGTTATTGCACCCGGCAATGATCATGACCTGTGCAGTCGGCTGGCCGTCCAGCGTTGTCAGGGGGCGCACACGGGCATCGCCGCTTTCCATCGCGTCGCGGTGTACATCCAGCACCACTTTGATGCTGGGGTATTCTTCCAGATAGCGCCGCGCTGTCTGGGCGCTGCGGGCGTAACTTTCGGTGTAGCTGGGGGAATCATGCAGGGTGGTATCGTGCAGGGTGGTGATCCCGGCATCGTTTAGCACTTTGGTCATTGCCTCCCCCACCGCGCACATGTTCAGGGTGGTATCTTTGGTGCGGGCGGTAAAGTCGGGGTCATACACCGGGGTGTCCCAGGTCTGGTAGGTTTCCGTTGCGTGGGTGTGCAGGATCAGCACCTGCGGGTCCGGGCTGCCGGGGGTAACGGTAAAGGACAGCGCTCCCTGCGCCGCGGAGGCAATGGTTGAATCTGGTTCATCCGTTGCATTTTTGATACTGCCCGCCGCAAGGGCAATATATCCCTGCCCGCTGCCCTGGCCGAAAGTCCGGTCAAGGATGGGCGCTGTCGCCTGCACCCCCGGCGGTATGGTAATGGTTGGGGCCGGGGTGGCTTCCGGTTCCGCCGTGGGCTGCGGTGTGGGGCTGGGGGTTGGCTGGACGGATGGTTCCGGGGTGGGCTGCGGCGGTGATTCCGATGATTCTGCCAGGGCGGCAGCTGGCTGGGCCTGCGGAGGTTCCACCCCTGCCTGCTGCCAGAGCGTGAACGCCGCGCCGGGCGAACAAAACAGCAGGGCCAGAACCCTGCCGCCGGGCACCACACGCAACGCCAGGGCGCTGCCCGCTAACGCCGCGGTGCACAGCAGCGCACCCAGCACACGGCCCGCATTGCGCATGGCAAACACCCCCTTGCGGAATAGATATGCCCCCACCGCCGGGCAATATGCCCCCAGCCATGCCTGCCCGCCCCGTAAACATTGCAATATTAGCGCCAAACACGAAAAAAATTTATAAAAACACTTGCAACCGGCCAAAATATATGCTAGTATAATTTGTACTGTTATGGGTAAACCAAGGAGGTGGAACGAATGCCTAATATTAAATCTCAGAAAGACCGCGTTGCTCAGTCCAAGAAAGAGGCTGCACACAACAAGGCCATCAAGTCCAACCTGAAAACAGTTGTCAAGAAGGCAGACGCTGCCATCGACAGCAATGCCGAGAACAAGGACGCCGCCATCAAGGTCGCTGTTTCTGCTCTGGACGCTGCCAAGAACAAGGGTGTCATTCACAAGAACACTGCCGCCCGCAAGATCAGCCGCATGGCTAAGCGCAACAACAAGGCCGCTGCTGCAGAATAAGATTGCATGAACAATGCCCGCCGGTTTTTATCGGCGGGCATTTTCATTTGTATATTGGTTCTTGGCACATATTCGCCGGTTTAATTCTGGTCCTTGCTTTTGCCCACCAGCGCGGCCAGCAGGGCAAACACCAAACTGGCGGTAATTCCACCCGCCGCTGCGCCAATGCCGCCGGTGAACACACCGGGCAGCCCAATTTCATCCACGGCCTTCACCACACCCTGGGCCAACAGATGCCCGAACCCCAGCAGCGGCACACTGGCCCCGGCCCCGGCCAGCTTTACCAGCGGATCATACAGGCCAACGGCGCTCAGGATAACACCGGCCACCACATAACCGGTCAGGATGCGGGCGGGGCTCAGCTTGGTGTAATCAATCAGCAGCTGCCCCACCACGCAGATGGCGCCGCCCACCACAAATGCCCACAGATAATTCATGTGTTCCCCTCCTCTTCCGGGCAGCCAAGCTCCACGCAATGCGCAATGCCGGGGATGCTTTCCCCCTGCAAAAAGGTTGTCTGGCTCATCAGCGCCCCGGTGGAAAGAAAGAGCACCCGCCGCCAGCGCCGTTCCACCAGCCCCGGCAGAACATGCGCTGCCAGCACTGCAGCACTGCACCCGGCCCCGCTGCCGCCCGCCTGCACGTTCTGGGCGGCAACATCATACAGCAGGCATCCGCAGTCCTGGTGGTTTTCCACCGGACAATCAGCTTTGTGCATCAGCTCATGCAGCAGGGTGCTGCCAACTTCACCCAGATCACCGGTAAAAATGGCGTCAAAGTCCTGCTGGGTGGTGCCGGTGTCCGCAAAGTAGTGCAGCAGCGTTTGGGCCGCCGCGGGTGCCATCGCGGCCCCCATGTTGTTGATATCCTTGACCCCTGCATCACACACCCGCCCAATGGTAGCTGAAAGTACCGGCACGCCCGCGGCCCCACTGCCCCGCACCAGGCAGGCCCCGGCAGCGGTAGCAGTCCACTGGGCGGTCGGGGTGCGTTTGCCGCCATATTCCAGCGGGGTGCGGAACTGCCGCTCCGCCGCGCAAAAGTGGCTGCTGCTCATGGCGAGTATTTCATGCGCATAGCCAGCTGCCGCGCAGAGGGCCGCCAGGCACAGCGCTTCCGCCATGGTGGAGCAGGCACCATACAGCCCGGCAAAGGGCACCCCCAGCTGGCGCATGGTGTAATTACTGGCGGTGCACTGGGCCTGCAGGTCCCCCGCGAAGGCAAGCTCCACCTGCTGTTTGGCAATGCCCGCTTTGCGTAGGCAATGGCGGGCGCAGCGCTGCTGCAGCATGCTTTCGGCCTGCTCCCAGCCGGTGCAGCCCTCGGCATCAAAGCCCGCATCCTGCACCAGCTCATCAAAGCCCTGTGCCAGCGGGCCTTCGCTCTCTTTTTTGCCGCCCACGGCGGCCCAGGCCGCCAGCACCGGCGGGTGCGGGAATATTACGGTATCGCCCCTTCGTATCGGCATAACAGGCAATCCCCTTTCCGGTTTGTTTGGGCTTAGTGTGCCGCAGCGGGGCAAAAAATATGCGCAGGGCAGCCAAAGCAGCGCCCTGCGCGATGATTTTGGGGTCAAAACTTATTCATCGCCCAATACACCAGCCCCCACACCCAGGAAGCCAGTGTGCCGAACGCCAGCACCGGGCCCGCGATGGTAAAAATTTTAGCGCCAACGCCCGTTATCCAGCCTTCGGCCTTGAACTCCACCGCCGGGCTGACCACTGAGTTGGCAAACCCGGTAATAGGTACCAGCGTCCCGGCCCCGGCCTTGGCGGCCAGCTTTTGGTACCAGCCCGGCACCGTAGTGATGGCGGAAAGCATCACCAGTGTGATGCTGGTCAATGTTCCGGCAAGGTCTTTATCGTACCAGCTCAGGTAGAACTGGCGCAGGGCTTCGCCCAACAGGCAGATGGCCCCGCCCACAAAAAAGGCCCACAGGCAGTCCTTGACGACCGGGCTGGGCGGATTGGCCCGCTTGACCATGGCGTCATAATTTTTTGGGGGCAGCTGCATACGGCACACTTCCTTTTATTTCAGTCTGCCGTTAGCTTTCCCGCCTGCCGTGCCGGTTATGCGCCAAAAAAGTTCACGTTGCCGCGGTAATAGGGTTCCGGTACCATGGTGCGGTACAATTCCTGCAAATCGCGGTGGATTTCTTCATCTTTGGCAAGCCCGCCCGCGGGCAGGCTGTAGATCTGGTACCGCACGCCAAACAGGCGGCTTTCCATAGCAGCGGCGTGGGCACCGGCCCGCAGGTAGAAGCCAATGCGCCGCCTTGCCACTGCCGGTTCTGGCGCTTCGGCGGGGTGTTCGCATTCAATGATCAGGCTCTGCTTGCGCGGGGCGTAATAGGCGGCAAGCTCTTTCAGCACCGCCGTGCCCACACCGCTGCCGCGGTACTGCGGTAAAACAGCAAAATAATCCAGCAGCACATTGCGGCACTGGGGCAGAACCGCCTGCCAGGCATATGCCATCAGGGCACCGGCCTCGTCATAAAACGCCAGCGGCTCATACAGGCCGCGCGTCATCATGCCCTGCACCGAAGCAAAGGGTTTCAGCTCCGATTCCGGGAAATCCCGCACCATCTGGCTGCGGTAAATGCTTTGTGCCTGCTCCACGTTCAGCAGCACGATCTTCATGGCAAACGCCCCTTTCCATTTGTGACAAAATTTAGTATAATAGAAAAAGACCCAACAACGCAAGCAGGAGGATTTTTCCTATGGAATGGACCGATATCCAAATTACCGTACCGCAGCAGTATGCCGAAACCGCCGAAGCGATTGCTACCATGGTATCCAACGGCGGCATTTATATTGAGGACTACCGCGACCTGGAACAGCAGGCATGGGAGATCGCCCATGTGGACCTGATCGAGCAGGACCTGCTGGATCAACCGCGCGATATTGTAAAGGTGCACATGTACCTGGCCCCGGACGAAAACCCGGCCGAGATCCTGCCCCTGTTCAAAGAGCGGCTGGAAGCCAGCGGCGTGGAGTACAAGCTGGAAACCAGCGGCATTGAACAGGAAGACTGGCAGAACGCCTGGAAGAAATATTACCACGCCATGGACATTGGCCAGCGCCTAGCCATTGTACCCGGCTGGGAAACCTATGATACTGACCGAATTGTGATCACGATGGACCCCGGCATGGCCTTTGGCACCGGCACCCACGAAACCACCAGCCTGTGCCTGGAAACGCTGGACAGGGCGGCGAGCGTGTGCTGGATATCGGCACCGGCTCTGGCATTCTGGCCATTGCTGCGTTGAAGCTGGGCGCTGCCGAAGCCGAGGGCGTGGATATTGACCCCATGTGCGTGCGCACCGCCGGCGAGAATGCCGAGCGAAACGGCGTGGCCGAACACTTTACCGTGCTGGTGGGCGATCTTTCTGACAAAGCCAGCGGCAAATACAACATCATCACCGCAAACATTGTGGCGGCGGCTATCTTGTCCCTTGCGCCGCATGTGCCGGTATTGATGGCGCCGGGTGCACGGTTCATTGCTTCCGGCATTATCGATACCCGCAAGGACGAAGTGCTGGCCGGGCTGCGTGCCGCCGGGCTGGAGCCGGTTGAGATCAAAGAAAAGCGCGGCTGGGTTTGCGTGATCTGCAAAAACGCCGCGGAGGTATAAACGCTATGCCGCACCGTTATTTTACCGCCGAAGTTGGCAATGGCCGCGCCGCCCTGAACGGCACCGACGCCCACCACCTGGCTGACGTTATGCGCGCCAAAATTGGTGAGAACGTGATTTTGTGTGACGCCCACGCTGTGGAGTATGTGGGCACCATTACCTTCATCCAGCCAGGCCGGGTGGAGTTTACCGTGACCGAGGGCTACCCCAGCGCCGCAGAGCCCAGTGTTGAAGTAACACTGTTTGCCGGGTACCCCAAGCTGGGCAAGCTGGAAGATACCATCCGCCACAGCGTGGAGCTGGGCGTGACCAATGTTGTGCCTTTTTTCAGCCGCTACTGTGTAGCTGCCCCCAAAAAAGAGGAAGCAAAAAACGAGCGCTACTGCCGCGTGGCTGTGGAAGCCGCCAAGCAGTGCGGCCGCGGCATTCTGCCCACGGTGGAGCTTCCCCTACCGGATTTTAACGCCGTGTGCGACCGCTTCAAGGACTATGACCTCGTGCTCTTCTTTTACGAGTGCGGCGGTGTTTCGCTGCGGGAAGTTTTCAACAAAGAACCGGGAAACCGTGCAAAACGGATCGCCGTGGTGACCGGCAGTGAGGGCGGTTTTGCCGCCGAGGAAGCTGCCCGCGCTGCCGAATGCGGCGCCGTTACCGTTGGCCTCGGCCCCCGCATCCTCCGCTGTGAAACCGCTCCCCTCGCCGTCCTCTCCGCCGTCATGACATTGACGGGGAACCTGGAATAATACGAAATAAAAATTAAAAAAGAATAAAGAATAATGCTGGTGTGCGTGCCGCGCACGCACATTAAAATAGCTTTGTACCTTCTTTTTTGAGCCGAGCAGCGCGAGGCGGTCCACCTACATTATTCTTTATTCATTATTCTCTATTCATTAAAAATTCTCCCCGCACCCTTATCATATGCCGTAGGCGGCAAAGGGTGCGGGGAGATTTTTATAGTTCGGTTTGCATCAGAATGCTTTTGAGGGTGTTGATGTGAACGGATTCCACGCAGAAATTGCGCACACCAATGCGCATGAAAGCGGGCATGGTTTCCAGGTCTTTCTGCATAATGCCGCACAGGTACAGCGGCACACCGCGCGTCTGGGCTGCGTGCATCATATCCTGCACCAAACGCAGCACGGCAGGGTTATCGGCGGGGGTGGGCTTTTCCCGCCGGGAAACACCACAGGTATACTGCACCAAATCGTCCAGGTCCACGGCCAAAAAGTCAGCCCCGGCGTCAATGATCTCCCCTGCCATCAACGCAGCGGCGGGGATTTCGATCAAGCAGCCAATGGGCAGATTCCCGCAAAACGGCAAACCTTTTTCTTTCAGGCTCTCGTTGCAGCGCTTCATCTGGTCCATGCGGGTGCGCCAAGCATCCACATCGGGGATCATGGGGAACAGCACCTGCAAGGCACCTTCCGGTGCCTCCACTGCAGCCTGCATCAGGGCGGAAAGCTGGGTAAGCGCCGTGGTCTCTTCCTCCATCCGTGTCTGCATGCCATCCATCCATTGGCCGCAGTCGTCCGCAGCCCAATCGCAGGTGCGCACGGTAATGGGTTTGCCGCCGCTGTTCTTGATGCATGTTTTATAGGCTTCCACCTGCTGGGCTTCAGTCAGCTCCTTGATTACAACGGATTCCGTGCGCAGCAGTCCAATGCCGGAAGCCCCCGCCTGAATGGCTTTCTGGATGGCCTCCGGTGCGGCGCAGGCTGCGCTGGCCAGCAGAACAAACGGCGTGCCGTCCCGCGTGCGGCAGGGGGCCGCAGCCAACGGGTCGGGCAGGGCGTTGCTGTTTTGCAGCTCCTGCCGCCGTGCTTTCACCTGCCGCAGCTGGGCGGCGGTGGGGTCAATGATCAGCTGGGCGTGTTCAGCATCCACCACTGCGCGGCAGCCCGCCGCAGCAGCGGCTACCCCCTTGCCCAGCTGGAATACCGCCGGGATGCCCATGCTGCGCGCCATAATGGCGGCGTGGCTGGTTTCACTGTCCGTTTCCGAGGCAAGCCCCAGGATCATGCCCGGTGCCTGACCAAACAGATCGCTGGGGTAAAACAGCTCTGCCGCCAGGATGCTGGGCTCCGTCAGGTGCAGACGGCGGCTGGGGCGGCCATCCAAAATATCCACCACGCGGCGGCAGGCATCGCACACATCCACGCTGCGCTCCCGGATGTAATCATCATCCACGTTTTTTAAGCGGCCTGCAAAAATCTGCTCCGCACGCTCCACGGCGGCAGCGCTGCCGGCACCGGCGGCTATGTAATCGCCAATTTCGTTGGTGAAGGATTCATCCTCCAACAGGGCAATCTGGAACATTAAAATATCGGCATCCTGCCCGCAGGCGTGCTGCTGCAGGCGGTTCAGTTCATCTTTTGCCAGCACAATGGCAGCTTCGTACAGGGCACGCTCCCGGAACGGGTCGCACACAATGCGGTGCAGGCCCGCCGCACCGCGGTCAATGCGAACAACAGGGCCGACTGTTAAGCCATCGGACACTGCCAATCCCTGAAAAGTTTGCATGTTGTCCTCCTTGTTGAACCTTCTTGTCTGTGCAGTCTTACAGGAATTTTGCCGACGGCATTTTGCTTAAAGTATGGCTGACCAGCGCGGTAACAAAGTCTTCCGGCACGGCTGTTGCCATGGCGGCTTCGCCAAGGATATTGCCCTCTTCCCGGCCAAGCAGGGTCTTATAACGGTCCGCGGGGTCTTTATCGCACTGACCCATAAAAGTCAGGGCCAGCAGTTTGGGGGTATAGGGTACTTCACTCGGCACATCCAGCATCTCCGCCGCTAGTTCCAGCGGGGCAATCGCGCCGCGGGTGGGGGCGGTCAAATTTTCGGAGAACGCCGCCGGGTAATGCTTATGCTGGCGGGCCAGTGCTTCGGTCAGCGCCAGGGTCGGCGCGCGGGAGATTGCCGCGCTCAGCTGGGCCTGGTATTCAGCGGCAAAGTCCTGCATAAAGCTGTTTTCATCGGGCAGAATGCCATACGCCGTACCGCCCAGGCGGCCAAATTCCCGCATGGTATCCATATAGCCCAGGGCAATGTTTTTGGCGGCACGCACACCGTCAAAATCAAACAACGGCCCCAAGTCCCAATGGCTGCGGATGATACGGGTAGGCAGACCGGTCAGGTTAGGGCGGGTCAGCCCAACGCCATCCACATCCACGCCGATCAGCTCGGTTGCCCCCATTTTGGCGGCCAGCTCCAGCGGCATATTGTCCCGCCAGCCGCCGTCAATGTACTTTACCCCGTCAATCTCATAGGGACGCAGCGCCGGGAAGCAGGCGGAAGAGGCCAGCATATAATCTTTCAGCTGCCCCTGCGGGATATCATCCAGCGTACACTGCACGCTGCGCAGGGTGTTCATTTCGGTAATCACCAAACCGTACTTGATGTGGGATGCCCGGATGGCGTCCTCGTCCATGTACTGGTCAATGGTCTGACCCAGCGGTTCGGTGTTCAGCCCGCCGCCGCGCAGAGTTTCCAACAAGAAATCACGCAGTTCCTCCGGCGTTTTGCCCTCTGGCAGTTCCAGCACGCCGTGGTTATCCAGGCTGCGCCACAGGTCTGCCGCTTCGTTCACTTTGCCCATCACAAACAGTGCTGCGTTCAGGCTGCCCACACTGGCACCAGTGATCACATCCGGCAGCCAGCCAAGTTCCATCAGTGCCTGATACACACCAACCTGATAACTTCCCTTTGCGCCGCCGCCCGCAAGCACCAGCCCGCGCACGGTATCATGTTCTTCTGCCATATCCTGCACCTCCCGGTTGTATCCCTCTATCTCAAATTGGTATCACTTATATCAAATGGGTATTACTTTTATGAATCACGCTTATTATAGCATACCCAGCCTGTAAAAGCATATATTATTTTGCCGAATTTATTTACCTCCTTGCAACCAGATTCTTAAAAGTGTATCATAAAAACAGCAGAGTTTATTTTTTGATTTCCCTCATACTGGTTTACCTGCTAGATTGGGCAGCACAGTAATCCAATCATTTTTCATCATCTTGCACACTGTGTTCGCCCATTAGGAAAAGGAGTTTATATTTTCATGAAAGATACCGCAAAAAAGCCGATCCTTGTCATTATGGCAGCCGGCATGGGCAGCCGGTTCGGTGGCCTGAAGCAGATTGAGGCCGTTGGCCCCGCCGGGGAAGCGATTCTGGATTACAGCCTGTTCGATGCCCACCGCGCCGGGTTTGAGACGGTCGTGTTCATCATCAAGCACGCAATCGAAGACGCGTTCAAATCCACTGTGGGTGCCCGCGCCGAAAAGGCCGGGCTAAATGTGCGCTATGCGTATCAGGAGCTGGATATTCTGCCGGAAGGTTTTACCGTGCCGGAGGGCCGCATCAAGCCGTGGGGCACCGCCCATGCCATTTTGTCTGCTGCCGATGCGATTGATGCGCCGTTCGCTGTCATCAATGCCGATGATTATTACGGCCGCACCTGCTTTGAGCTGATCTACAATTACCTGAGCGCCGGGCACACCGGCCCGAAATATCCTTGGGTGATGGTGGGGTATCTTTTGGGCAACACGGTCAGCACCAATGGTTCCGTCAGCCGTGGTGTCTGCGTAACAGATGCTGACGGAAATCTTGACACGGTAACGGAGCGCACCCGCATTGAAACTTATGATAGCGGTATCCATTACACGGAAGACGGCGGCGAGACCTGGGTGGACCTGCCCGCGGATACGGTCGTTTCGATGAACATGTGGGGCTTTACCCCGGATTTCATCACCGAGGCCAAAGCCGGGTTTGTAGATTTTCTGCGCAGCAGCCTGCCGGGCAACCCGCTCAAGTGCGAGTATTACCTGCCCACCGTGGTAACGGAAGCGCTGGAAACCGGCAAAGCGGAAGTAAAGGTGCTGACCACCCCGGACAAGTGGCACGGCATTACCTACCGTGAGGACAAACCGGAGCTGGTTGCCGCCCTGGCCGCCATGCACGCCAGCGGTTTTTACCCGAAAGAGCGGCTGTTTTAAGGCAACACCGCACAATTCCCGCCTTGCGGCTTAAGCACCGCTCCGGCAGCT
>OLXE01001092.1_pt1 | contig 13286 bp, 13 predicted proteins | sample 1644571 | NCBI WGS metagenome assembly OLXE01 (sample SAMEA103958161, study PRJEB25191) | human gut metagenome | biome: human-associated habitat [ENVO:00009003]; feature: intestine environment [ENVO:2100002]; material: feces | place: Germany | collected 2013/2015
GGAATGGCAATACCGGCCCTCGCAGTCGCGCAACGCCACCGCTTTGCCCTGTCTTCCGTCTGTTTCCACCACCACGGCAATGGAATTGCTGTCACGCTCGGTGCATATCCCGCCGTCCCTTTGCAGATAGTGGCCTACTTCCACGGAATCCACACGTTGCATAGGTCGGTAGCGGAGTTTGCGCCGGGTTTCCACCCAACTGCCACTCACCGCCAGCCCCTCCTTGCTTTTGCGCAGGTTCAGCCTCACAAGGCTTCCTGCCTGCATGGGCGGCAATGTTGTCCGTACAGTGTATGGGTGTCCGTCAATAGTGGCGACAACCGTCACTGCACCTTCCGTATCGGTAGGCACCAGATAGAAGTCATGTCTCCGGCCATTGTTCAGCAGACAGTCTGCATCCGTGGCGTTCAGCGTGCCACCTTTGCTCACAGGTTGCCATTTGCCCAAGTAAGGCTGATAGGTGGCCCGTTCGCAAAGGTTTTCACCCATAAGCGCAAGTCCGTCCAGCCGTTCTTGCAGCCGGTCACTCTCGCAGCCGATACCGAGCAGCACCATCGAACTGCGCCAATCCATTTCCACGGAAATCTCCTTGCCGATATGTCGGGCAGTCTCCACGCCGTACAGGTTCTCCCCGAAAGGGGCCGCCAGCACAAGACTATCATCTGCGGCCAGTCCTCTATGATAAGGGAAGCAGGCATACACGACAGCGAGCGTGTCAGCGGTTACAGTATGATGTCTCTTCGTCACATAACGCCCATTCTCGTAAACAAACGGTACACCGTGAAAGGCGTTCCGTTCCGTGTCTGTGGCATCCGCAAGGTGCAGGTACACACCGATATCCGGCAGCTTGGCTTCCATTCCCTCTAAAGTGATTGCCAACGGACGGCAAGCGGTTGTCCAGTTTTGCCGGATTTTACCGGCTGTCTGTTGCGCTTCCACCGTAACGGATTTTGTTGCCTGCCGTTCTCCGCAAGAAACGAATAGCAGAACACTTGAAATAAGCAACCAAACGGTTTTACCTTTTTTATAAACTTCGGTCATTATCATTTCCTTTTTGAATAAGCATAGATGAATACTCCCTTATCGTTCTTCTTGCTGTGCAGCCCTTTGCGCTGTTTTAGCAGGATAAATCCTGCACCTACGGCGAGGGATGCCACCAAAGTGAGCAGCCCGGCAAGGAATCCTATCAGGCAGTAGATCAAGATGAAGCCGAGAATGGCCCCACCGATAGCTCCCGCTGCCCAATAGATATATCTGCCTTGAAGCCCCATCAGTTCAAGAGGCCGTTGAAGCCCCTTGAACAGTGGGTATCCCGTGTAGCGGCTGTTGTCCGTTCCGGTTCCCATGCGCTGTCAAGCGGAGATACCAAAGAACAACGGAAGTGCCTGTGCCGCGGCCACAAGGAAGATACAGGCGCCCACAATCATCATGATGGACTTCTTAACATCCTGTTCCTCGTTGTTCATTTTTATATACACACTGATTGCTCCCACAACGGCTACAATACCGGCAATGGCGTAACACAGTTTCACCACATACGGCACGTACTTGGCGATTTCCTCCGAATAGTTAATTTCTAACATAACTTGTTTATATTCAGTATATTTACATGTGTTTGTTATAGAGATGTTCCCAAAATGAGGCTATGATAATATTGCTTTTTGAATGGTTATTTTATTGTATTCTCAAGCTGTTTTCATGGCGTTAAAAGACGATGATTTGAATAAAAATGCGTGAAACACTTTTTAACGGTTGTTTCAGCCCAAAATGGAAAAAACAAACATGTTCTATTGCCTTTAATTAAGATTGAAAAAGAGAGTGTAATTGTTGGGATATAGAAGCGTGTTTGCAGCCGAAAAATAAGATGAACCATGAGGACGGCTTACCTTTACGAAGTAAAGGGAGATAAAAAATAATACTGGCGAAAAAAGAAAAATCCACGATTACAACTTTCATCAAACAACAGCTTAGTTTCACGGAAAGAATTTATTTTTTCCCTAATTTCGATTTGCAATTGAAGAGAGGAACAGTTATCATGTGCAATTCATGTAGAAATGCACAATGCGGTCAAAATATGCTGATAATCAACTACTATCGTAAACGACAAATAAAAATGCTCCCATTTTGAAACCAAAAGAAATCAGGATATGTATTGTCCTTTCTGAAGTTTTTACCTTAGTAGAGTAAAGAAAACCAGCCTTTTATAAGTGATTTATGTCTTTTTTGCGTATCTTTGCATTTGGATTGAGGCAACTCTTTCCAAGACATATTAGAAAAAGAAAGAAGCGTTATGCTTATCTCGAAGTCGGGAACGTAGGAAATTCAAGACTATTCAGAGGGAAAAGCGTAATGGTTTCTCACGCCATAGCGTGGGCTGCTATTACCATACTCTGAATAAAGGTTATTCCTACGACCTCCGACTTAGAACGTGGCATTTGCAGTTCCACGCTTCGTGGTTTAATAAAATAGCTCTAAGGACTGCGGAGTTCATAAAAATAAATGATGAACAGATTTGGATTCCTTAAAAACATTTGTATGTCGGGAAAAATGTTACTGTGCCACAACGACATAACAAAATCAATCTTAGTCCTATTCATGAGTCTTTTCCTATGTACAGAAGCCTTTGCTGATTATTACCGTGTGACTGCTCCAAATGGGCTTAATGTACGTGCTTCGGCTAACAAAAACAGTGAAGTACTGGGGCAATTATCCCAAGGTAATGTTGTTGATGTAATTTCCATAGAAAACGGATGGGCTAATATCAATTATAACGGCTGGCAAGGCTATGTCAGTACATCGTATTTGACAGCCGTAACAGACAAAGGAGAAACGGGTACTTCTACAGAAAAGGAATCGTGGAACTTTTTTTCGTGGCTGTTTAATACAGAAGGTGAATCTGCGTGGTTCACTGGGTTAAAATGGATCTTCTTTCTTGGTGTTGCTATCTTCCTTGTCAAGATAGCATTGGTGGTAATTGGCAGAATGCTTGGTTTTGGGTTTGTACTTGGAATCATCGCTTTGCTGATAGGGTTCATAATCAAATGGATCGGTTGGATAGAAACAGATACAATGTGGAATATCGCCAAATGGGGCTTTTACATTGGTAATGTTTTGGGCTTGTTAGATTCATTCGTTCATTTTGGGGATGTGCTTAACGATGCAGCCGACACAGGAAGTAATTCTTCTTCAGGTGGTGATGACGGATTGAAACGCTATTCGGTGATGGTTGACGGTCAAGAGTATATACTTACTCAAGATTTCAAGACCAGCGAATGTGACTACACCGATCAATTCGGCGGTAAATGGGGATACGGCAGTTCCGGTTTTTACCGCAAATAAACATATTTCGTAGTTTTACTAAATTAAAAAATATGAAGCGATTTATCTTTTTGATGTGCGTAATGACTCTTGGAGTTTTTATAATGGCTTATACAGCCACCGCACAAACGAATTTTTCTATTCCTCCCAAAAGTTATCCGGCAAAAGTGCCTTTTAAATGCGATGCCGGGGTAGATCGGTATTGGCATGTCACAAGCGTCACTTGTACAGGTCGTGCCAATGGCGGTTACAAGTTTCTGATAAAGGGAACGGCACAGAAAACGAGCCGCAGTTTGTCAATAGACTTGTTCTATCTTATGCCGGGTAATCGGCTAATGAATGCAGGAGCCTATTTCTTTCCGAGCATTGAAGAAGGAAAACCTTTTAGCTTTGAAATTGTCTCGGCTTTCTCTGGTTATGCTCCTTCCAAGTTCAACGGCTTTTTAATCTCCAGTGAGGTATTACAAAAGAGCTTGCTTAGGGAACAAGAAGAGAAGGAATCAACAAGTAATGATACCTCTACAAGAAGGTTTGGCATGCCGACAACAAACAAAACAGAACCGGAACAAGAACCCGAAAAACCCAAGGCAAACCCTAACAAAGTGTACTTATCTACCGATGATGCAATAGAGCAACTACCGGAATTTCCCGGCGGCATGCAAGCATTTATGAGCCATATTTCGAAAAGCATACGTTACCCGTGGATATGCAAGGAACAAAAAATACAGGGTAACGTACTTGTCGGTTTTGTAGTGGAGAAAGACGGTTCGGTGTCGAATGTGACCGCTTTAAAGAAAGTGCATGCCAATCTGAATACCGAGGCTATAAGGGTGGTCAAGTCTTCACCTAAATGGAAACCCGGTTTAGTGGAAGGTCAGCCTGCACGTGTTCAAATGGCTGTATATGTAAATTTTAAATTGTAATTTTTCATAAATGATAAATGAAATGAGAGCATTGAATTTTTTTATAGGCTATGCTTGTGCATTTTTCTTCATGGCAGGTATAGTGATAAGTTGCGATAGCGGAGGTAAGAACAATGACAAACCTTATACTCCGTTGTATGTTTATTTCAATCCTTTGCAGTTAGATATGAGTATGGAAACTTTAATGCCATACTTTGTGAATTATCCTACAGATTGGGCAAAAATGGGATTGAGAGACTACCCGATGACAGTGACTTACGAATACAGTTATCCTGCCTGGGGAGTCACGGGTTCTTCGCAGTATGCGTTTCTCTCCAATGGTCGCTTGTCAGAACAACGACGTACCTCATTCAACGTTGGTGCAACCGGATTTGATGTGGTTTCGTTTGAATATGACAGCAATTCAAGCCTTGTTAAAATCAAATCTGTAGAAGACGGTCGCTATAAACGTCGGTACAACGATAACGGTTTTATTTATGATGCTGCAGGCAGACTAACCCGACGAGAAAGAGACCGGGGAGGAAATCCGGGCACGTGGGACTATCTCTATGAGTATCATGAAAATGGAACTTTAAAATCCATACTGCCGGAAAAAGAAAATTCCTTAGCCAATGAAGCCGGTGTGACACTCTACAAATTTCAAATAGATTCTCTTGGACGGATTGAGAAGATTGAAAACGTCAAACCCACAAACATCTTCTTAAAAGACATCAGCGAGTATAAAAGAGAAAAATCGGTGACGGTATTTTCCTACACGGACAATCTGTGTACACAGGCCGTGGAAAAGATTCCCGTTAAGTTTGACCAAGGTACAGAAACATTGACCTGTACGAGCGCCTTTACTTACAATTCACATGGCGATTTAGCCACGTGGACTTACTCGGGTGGAGTGTATAAGAGTAAAGGCAACAGTTGGCGTGTGGATGATATGACATTCACTGTCACTTATGAATATATTTATGATGAAAAAGGCAACTGGACACAAGCCAAGATAATATTTCCGTCAAATCTTGACGAAATTCCTGCCTTACGTACCTATTATAAAGCTACAAAAGACGGTTTTACATCCAACCAAGACCGTTCATCGTCAACGAAAAATGGCGATACACCTTTCTTGACCGTTAATCGTACTATAAGTTATTATGATGAGGATATGATGAAGAATGAAAGCTCGACAAGCGGGAATAAAGAAAAACAGTCTGCGGAGGAACTGCTCTATAAAGGTACAGACACGTATGGACTTTTGGGTAAAGTAAAATCGGTGACGGAGGAGCACGAATGTTTGAAATTCGACCAGTCGGGCAATCTTGTATATCAGAAAAACAGCTTTGATAAAGAAACGACATACACATATCTTACACCTACATCTTATAATGTAAGTGGCTGGGGAGAAGCTGTAGTCAATATAGCAATAAAGGACGGATTACGTTCCGATACGGATTCGGACACCAACACCGAACTCAACCACGAGTACACGTTTGACAGTAGCCAACGACTTATCAAGCACGTATTTTGTTCACAAATGGCAATGGTTACATGTACCTACCAATATAAGGGGAATGATAAATACCCCTCAACCATGATAGAGGAACATCCCGAAGAAGGTGTAACCACCTATCATTACACCTATACGAAGTTCGACAAGAAAAACAATTGGACGGAACGAAAGGTTAGCTATGCCACTGAATATGACGACTACGATGATGACATGAATTATATCGGGAAAAAACAAACATGGCCAGAAGAATACATTGAGAAAAGAGCCATTGAGTATTGGTAAAGTGAATTAATAGTTATAACTGAAAATTTAAACATCGGAGCGGTTTGAAAGTCACTCCGATGTTTTTTTATATTCGTTGGGAAGGAAGACCTGCCAAACGTCATACTTCTCCGAGTAGTTTCTTTATTTTAGTAGCTTGCGGTCGTTGTTATCACCCTCTAAAACTTTCATTTGTTGAATGGCAATCTGATTAAGTTTTATCAACCGTTCACCCTGCGGAATGCCTTGGTCTATGAATACCGCATTAAGGTTTTCCATATTGGAGAGGCAAATCAATTCGTTAATAGAAGCATAGTCCCGAATGTTTCCTTTCAGTTCGGGGTGCTGTTCACGCCACATCTTGGCGGTCATGCCGAACATCGCCACATTCAGCATATCGGCTTCATCGGCATAGATAATACTGGCTTGTTTGGCTGTCACCTCGGCAGGAATAAGGTTCTGCTTGATTGCATCTGTGTGTATGCGGTAATTTATCTTGGATAGCTCACGTTTGGCAGTCCACCCTAATTGGGTCTGTTCCTGTTCTTTCAGACGTTGGAACTCTTTCAACAGATAGAGTTTGAACTGGGGAGAAACCCAAGAGGCAAATTCAAACGCAATGTCCTTATGGGCATAAGTGCCGCCATACCGTCCGGCTTTTGCTATAAGCCCTCTCGAATTGGTCTTTTCAGTCCACTGCTTCACCGAAAGAATAAAGCGGTTCAGTCCCGCCTCATTTTTAATTCCCTCGAATTCGGGGGAATTAAAATTCGGATTGTACATTTCTTCCCATATCCCAAGGAACTCTATCGTATTTTTGTTGCGTAACCATTTTTCGATAAGAGCCAATCCGTTCTCTATGTTACGCACCATATCCGTCAATGATATATAATCCTTATCATCATGGTTGATGATAGTTATCTCTGTATTCTGAACTTTAATTTTTGCCATAACATCCATTAGTGATTACTATGCACAAAGGTATAAACTTTGTTCCAATACCGGCAGGAATACCACCGGATTATTGTAAATCCGTTATTTTTATTTTCCCTCTGTTACCGTCTATGATTATGCCGGACAGTGAAGCCGATAATGATTGCGTTGCTGATAATTATAAGAGCAAGGAATATCCACGAAAGACTTTGCAACCGCTTTATGTGGAAAAACTCGCTGTTCGCCCAAAACACGATACCGAAGAACATGGCAAGAAACACAAACGTGGTCGCAAAGCAATAGAACAGGTTGTCAGGGACAGTTATACGTTCCGTTTGCCTGCGGATCATCCTTTCATGTTCCGCTATCCGTTGCTCCATATTCTGATACCGGTTATCCAATTGCCCTACCAACTTTGTGCCTTGCTTTTCGATTGTACCGCCGAACACACGGCAGAAGCTGTCAAACACTTCCGTCAAATGCTGAATGGTCTTGGGCGGAATAACCACCGTAGAGGCGTTACGAATATCATCCAGCCTTTTGTCAAGCGTGGTGTCAAGTTTGTCCGTCTTTTCACAGAGCGTTTCGGTCGCATTGCAAACAGCCGCCAACTGGCGGCTACACTCCTTGACCTCCTGCAAAAGCCCTGCCGCACTTTGAACTTCGGGAGCTTTGTCAATCTCCTCCTGAATCCTGCTGATTCCCATTATGTCTTTGCCCATAGCTTGTTACCTCCTTATTCCTGTTTTCGGTTTCTTACCCAAATGACGGGTTGCCGCAGCCATACAGCGGCGTGCCCATTTCATATCGTCCTCATCCTTATCCCTCCACGGCAGGTCGCTTTGACTACCACCACCTCCACCACCTGCAGGAGCTTGGTTCAATGCCGTCAGTTCAACAAAAATTGCTGCTGCCAGATTAGTAAGCTCAACGGAATTGGCAACCGTCCGGTAGTTGTATTCATCTTCAAACAGATTCATGACCTTTTCGGGAAGATAGTACTTGTAATTTTCCCCTCCGTGCTGGATTGTGTACGGAACAGTACCGGCTTCCCATTGTGAATAGTCATGTGCCGGGACTGGCTGCATCCTTTCAACCGGTTTCGCTCCCGTTTGTTTCTCCTTGGTCGGCGTTTTGGTTTCATCTGCCGGATGAAGTGCGTTCCATGTTTTGGGCAGGTTTGCAACGGTAAGTTTGCGACCTTTGCCCAAGTCTGATGCCTTGTAACTTGCATTGCCCATGACAAGTGCGTAACCGTGGATGCGACCTTGTTTGTCAGGACGTGTAACGACTTTGTAACCCATTCCGGCAAGCATGGAGAAATATTTATCCATATCCCACTTTTGCATTTGTTGCAAGACGTTCATACAGTCCTTGCCAACTCTTTCGATTTTCTTCTCACGTACTTTTTTTGCCGTTTTCCAGCCACGCTTGCGTGCGACTCTTTCGGCTGCGACTTGCGCACGTATATGTGTCATGTGGTCGTTATTGACACGGTTGTTTTCATCCACCCTGCAAGCGGCGCAATGCAAATGCGGGATTCCGCTTTTACTCTCGGTATGCAACCAGACACTATATATTGAACCCGCAATGTTGGTCTTGGGTGAATCGAGCTTTCCGGTTTTCTTGTCAAAATGCTCGTAATTGTCGTATTCGTGAAGAAAGTCTTCCCACAGTTCCACCCAGTCCTGCTTGGTGAAATCCTTGACGTATTCAGGTGGCGGGCTTACTTCAAAGCGGATCACATCGTTCTTGATGCGTTGAAAAGGTGCGGTTTTCAATTTTATCTGTTCCCATATCCCCATTGCGTCAAGACCGGACGGCAGGAGATTGTCCTTAATGTGATAAATGAGTTCGGGATGTTCTTTGTTCTTGCTTTCGCCCATGATGTAAGCAAGTAAGTTGATGCCGTGCGATATGGACTTGGATTTTCCTATCATATTCAAGTAATGTTTAAGTTACGTTTTCCGCTTCTGTCGGTAATGCGTTCGGAATGTTCATGCGGTTGAGAAATGCAGAAAGACGCTGCATTTCGTTGTTGATAGCCTGTCCCCATTCCAACATGAAATCATATCGCCGGAACAATGCAAGCCGCTCCTCATTGGGAAGTGCTTTCAAAGCGTTGGCGTAATTTGTCACGTCCGCACGGGTGGCGGCAAACTCCTTCATGGCTGCAAGCTCGTTATCAGTCAGCCTTGCCTTGGGGCGGTAATTGTAAGCCCTTACCAACAGGTAAGAGCTTACGGACATTCCGCACCGGTCAGCCAGTTTCTTTATATATGCCTTTTGAATCGGAGACACCTTGACGGTAATGGTCACAGACCGTTTCCGTTCAGGCGGCAATGTCTCCTTTGATTGTTCGTCTTCCATTTATATAGTCTTTTTAAAAGAGGGAAAAGGTGTGAGCCTGCGAACAGCTTGCGTCTGCGAACCTGTGAGCAGCGAGAGAGCTTAGAGGGTTGCCTGTACGAAGTAAGGTAACACCTAAGCATATCTCGTAAGCGAATACGCCTTACTACCCTTATAATCGTCCTTGGAATTGTCTGGACACCGGATAAAACAGCCGGGCTTACCCATAGGACAACAGCCTATTACTTGCCCCCGTTGGAAACCTGTTCTGCCGGGCGTGAGGGTAAATTCTGGCGTGCCTGTTCAATTACCGCATTGTCGGCTGTGATTTGCATGAGTGCGATAGTTGCCGATACCAGTTTGTCCTTTTCCAAAAATGGTGAGACAGACTGCATCAACATTTGCGCACGTGCCTGACGATGTGCCAGCAATTTGGTGTATTCGTTGCCGTCCTCCTTGTAGTAACCTTGGTTGAGATACTTGTGGATAAACAGCAACTCTCCTGCGCTTGCCGACTTCACATCGCCGTTCTTTCCGGCTATATTCACCATGACACGGATTGCATCAGCTTGGTAAGCGGTGCATTTCCTAAGAAAATTCAGAATGTTCTGATTTGTTGAACCGATAGCGGAACGGGTTGTTCTCACTTTGGAAACTTGTGTTCCCTCCATTTGATTTTTATTTTCCATACGTTTTATAATTAGATTTGTTACAATTACTCCAACGGTTTTGCCTGTTTGCTTGCGGTAAGGATTTTCTTCACGTCACTTAGGGCGTATCTCTTATGACTGCCTACATGGGCAGGGACGAGATAGCCTTTGCGTTCCCATTGCCACAAAGTTGTACTGCACACGCCACACATTTTTGAAACTTCCTTTGCAGTAATCCATGTTTCTTTGTTGTTGGCTTCCTGTTGGTGTGCGAGTTCAAGGGCTTTCGCCTCCTGTGCCTTTGCAATCAAACGGTCTGCAAAAGCGACCAAATCCTCTGCGGTGACTTCAAACTTCATGCGTCCACCGGCTTCTATCATGCTGTATAAATCCATACTGTTTTTATTTTTAAAGGTTGAATAATATTTTTGTTATGCTTATTGCAATTGCTGAATCATTGCTTTTTTCATATCATCGTCAATGGTACGGTAACGTGCGAACGCCCGGCTGCCGTTGGCGTGTCCCGACATGGACGATATAAGGTTCGGGTCTTGTACCACTTTGTAGAGATTGCCCACAAATGTTTTCCGTGCCGTGTGTGAGGTGGCTATCTCACACAGAGGGTGCGCCTCCGTTTTATGTGTAAGGGAGTTGATGACAGAAACAGTCCTGTTCACTCCTGCTTTGCGCATGACTGCCCGAATCCCCTTATTATAGTCGGATACATTGTAGTGGGGAAACAAGGTGAGTGTATTCCGTTCCTTGTACACTTGGTATATTTCCATTGCCTTGGGCGTAAGCGGTACACGTACTGTCCGTGCGTCATGCTTCATGGTTTTGTGTGGAATGTATTCCAATACTCCGTCAATGACGCTATCATTGGTAAGACGGAGCAAATCACCGAAACGACATCCTATCATGGACTGGAAAATGAACATATCACGGAACACGGAAAGATGCGGTTCTTCTGAAAGGTCAAGTTCAATCATCTTGTTACGTTCCTCCAAAGTAAGGAAGAAAGGCGTGCCATAAACTGATTTCGGCAGTTCATAACGGTCGAAAGGGTTGTTCTTGGTGATACCTTGGCGGACAGCCCACTTGACTACGGTACGCAACCGGGAGAATACAGCGTGAAGCGTGTTGTCGCCACGTGGTTTTGTCCCGGCACTTTTGTTGACACCCTTGTACATGTCAGGATAGAGATAGAAATACTCATGCTCGTGTACGAGATAGTTGTACAAGTCTGTAAGGTCTGCGGCTGTAATGGCGTCCACGCTCATGGTGTAATTCTTCTTTCTTTTGATTTGACGTTGGTATTGTTCAAAACGTTCTATTTTTCCTACCAAAGAATGAACCACAATCTGTTGCTGTCTATCAAAATCTTTAGACTCAATGTATTGGTCGATAATTACCGACAGTTTGACTTCCACACATTTTGTTCCCTCCAGTTTGTATGCCTGCGGATGATGAAAACAAAAGATAGTCTTTTTAAGCCATTCGCTTGTTGCACCTTTGAAGTAAGTGCGGCTTATCTCCCTGATGAGTTCTTGTACGGCAGAATTGAAAGCAAGCCGTTCCGCATCGGAAATAATAGTAACTCTGGTTTTATAACCCATGCGCCTGCTGTCCCATTGCTGCGGGTGAATACTCAACTCCGAAGCGGCTTTGAGGTCACAGTTACAGTCATTGTCACGCACACGGAAATATACCGTGGCTTTCGTCTTGTTCTTGGTCTTTCGTAAAAATGCTGTTACGTTCATAACTCGGATATTATTTGAGGTTGTTAATCAGTTCACTCTTGATATTGTCGTCAATGCTGCGATAACGTGTAAATGCCCTGCTGTTTGGCGAATGCCCTGTTAAAGAGGCTACCAGTTCTTGGTCTTTCACTTTGTTGTAAAGATTGGCGATGAACGTCTTGCGTGCCGTATGTGAAGTGGCAATATCACAAATGGGACGTTGCTCTTCTTTCCGGGTAAGCGGATTGAGTATTGTTACTTTGCGGTGGATGCCTGCGAAATCCAGTATCATCTTGATATACTCATTGTATTGTGGTTCTGAAATGACAGGGAATAAACGTGGAGAATATTCGGCATAACGTTCCACAATTTGTAGTGCTACCGGATGCAACGGCAGACGAACCAGTTCCGTATTGCCGTTTTTCAGATTCTTACCGGGTATGTATTCCAGCCAGCCGTTATTGATTTGTGTGCGCTGTATGGTGAACAAATCCCCCATGCGACACCCCACAAAGCATTGGAAAAGAAACATGTCCCTTACAAGCGGAGCATGGAAACTACAGCCATAGTTCGTATCAATCAGCCTGTCCCGTTCTTCGGGTAACAAGTAATAAGCGTCACCGTACACATGACGGTGGGTATTGACCTCCTGAAAAGTCAGATCATTGGCATAGCCTTTTTTCACGCACCAATTGAGAAAGGCTTTCAACCTTGTACCTCCACTGCAAGCGGAGTTTTTGGAAGAGGGGCGCATGGTCTGCCGGTATATTTCAAACCGTGAATAGAAGTCGGGGTATTTCGTGTAATAGGTGTACTCATGCTCTATATACTTCATGAAGTCAAGTAGCAATTTGCGACCAAAGGTTTCTGTCTTAAGTTCAAAGTCACTGTTGCCCATAATTTCACGCCGCCATGCCTCGTAGCGTTCCAGCCTGCGGAATATAGCCACGATAGCCCCTTTGTGTGATGTGCCGCCTTTTGCTTCCTCCAAATATTGTTCTGCCCGTTCAAAAAAGGATGTACCCCATACTTTGGCAGGCTTTTCTTCTTCTTCCTGCCGCTTATTGTCGGGATGAAAGTATTCATTGATGAGCCGGGCGAGCCATTCTTTGGTGAACCCCTCTTGAATATTTTCGTTAATCAGTTTCAAAAGTTCATCCAGTTGTCGGTTGAACTCTTGCTTTACCTCTTTGGGGGCATTGCTCTTTGCGCTATAACCGGGTACATTCTTATCCCAGTGGATAGCGTCGATAAACAGTCCTGTGCTTACCTTAAAATCGACTTTGGTTGCCACCTCTTGAACCCGGATGTAAACAGTCGATGTACTTTTTCTTAATGTTGCCTTTGCCTGCATATTTCTGCTGTTTTTAGGTTTCTTTTTCCACAAAGTTATAAGTGTACCTGTAAATGTTCCCAAAGAAATCGAATTATTTGAGGTCTTGTTAAGTTTATTTATACGAACAATATTTTTAGAAACGTATTGATTTATAGTTATTTCAGTATGTTTTTAACTTAATATTTTATTACTCGTATTTATTGCCGTTTAGTCTAAAAACGATTTCATCGGCGACAGTGGATAATGCGCTCGTACCGGCGGAATAGTCGCCTGCGGAGT
>OLXE01001093.1_pt1 | contig 13281 bp, 3 predicted proteins | sample 1644571 | NCBI WGS metagenome assembly OLXE01 (sample SAMEA103958161, study PRJEB25191) | human gut metagenome | biome: human-associated habitat [ENVO:00009003]; feature: intestine environment [ENVO:2100002]; material: feces | place: Germany | collected 2013/2015
TGGTTGCGGAGACAGGACTTGAACCTGCGACCTCCGGGTTATGAGAAATCTAAAATTTGTGCGTTACAGTGCTGTTTTGTTGGGTTTGGTGGTGTTGTGTACCAAGACTCGGAATAGATTTTGTCCCATGTGTACAAAAGAGTGCTGCATCGTGCTGACCCGTTCCAAACCCTTTTGGGGGCAGTTTTGGGGGCAAATCTGTGAGACGGATTCTGACTCGCAACGCTCAAATAAATGCGCAGCTTTGGTCTCATTGAGAAACATGAATACGAGCATCACTGAGTTCTTGCCAGTGAAAAGCCCTACGAATCCGTATATAAGTTTTACCCTCTAGCAAGAAGTTGTACACAAGCACTACTCCGCGGCATTCCCGCACACTGCCCCTGTCACCGCGAGAAACGCCCCTGTTTGGGCGCGTTCGCATCCTATCGGCGCGGTAGCCGTCCAGTCAAATACAGCCCTAAAATCCCCACTTTTCGGAGATTTTTTTACCGCAACGGCATTTACCTAGACGGGATTTCCCTGTACCGGCAAATCCAACACAAATAAATACTAAATAAATAAAATACTAATATACTATTGTATCCTATCCGTAAAACCACAAAAAATTGGATTCTTCCCGCTATGGTCTTACGGCCATGCGTGCAACTTAACACCGGAGAGTACAACTTACGATTGCAAACCGCCCCTGCAAAGTTGTATAATAAAAGCACCGATATTTCGCGCAAAAGGTGGTCGGAGCAGATGGATATGGAGAACCTGATCGGTGAAACAACCGAATACGACAAGAAAGCGGCGCTTGAGGTAAAAAAGCCCAAAAGCTGGTGCAAAAGTGTCAGCGCTTTTGCAAACACGCTGGGCGGTGCGCTGATTTTCGGCATGGCGGATGACGGGCAGATCGTTGGGCTGACCGAACCCGACAGCGACGCCGAGAAAATCAGCGAGATTTTCAAGACGCGCATGGAGCCTATCCCGGAGTTTCGGCTGCGCTTTCACAAAATCGACGACGGCAAAGTGCTGCTGATTCTTGACGTGTTCAAAGGCGAGGAAACGCCCTACTATTACTCCGGCGACGGCACCTTAGAGGCGTTTGTACGCATCGGAAACGAGAGCGTCAGGGCATCCGCTACCGAGCTGAAACGCCTTGTTCTGCGCGGCAGAAACACCTCCTACGACTCTCAGATGACGCTTTACAGGGTGGAGGACTACGCCTTTTCCAAGCTGCGGGAGCGCTATAAGAAGTGGACGGGAAACAGCTTTGACAACAAAGACCTTGTTTCCTTCGGGCTGGCAGACGAGGGCGGCTTTTTGACAAATGCCGGTGCCCTGATTGCTGATGAAAGCCCGATCCGCTGGTCACGGTTGTTCTGCACACGCTGGAATGGGCTGGACAAAAGCGGCGGCACAATGGACGCGCTGGACGATGCCGAGTATTCCGGCAGTGTGCTTTCTCTGATTGAGAACGGAGAGGCTTTCATCAAGCGCAACGCCCGCATGATGTGGCGCAAAACGCCCAACTCGCGGGAGGAACTGCCCGAATACGTCGAGCGCAGCTACCATGAGGCGCTTGTCAACGCGCTGGCGCACCGCGATTATCTCGTCTACGGCAGCGAGGTCCACATTGACATCTACGATGACCGTCTGGAGATCTACTCGCCGGGCGGTATGCCGGATGGGTCGATGATTCAAGACCGCGACCCGCTTACCGTGCCGTCCACCCGGCGCAACCCGGTGCTGGCCAATGTGTTCAACCGTCTGGGCTACATGGAGCGCAAGGGCAGCGGCTTTGGGAAAATTCTGAACGGCTACAAGGCACAAATCAACTACACCGAGGATAAGCGCCCTACGTTCCGTTCTGACCGCTACCAGTTTACGGTCGTTATGCCGAACTTGAATTACAGTGTCCCTCAAGATGTCCCTCAACGTGTCCCCCAAGATGATTTGGATGCCAAAATCCTGGCTTTAATCAAAAAAGACAATAAAATCAGCACCGAAAAACTCGGCATGGCGCTGGGCGTCAGCTACAAAACCATCCGCCGCCATATCAAGGCGATGGGAAATGTTCACTACATCGGCCGTGGTTTCAGCGGGCATTGGGAAATTCACGACAAATCATAACCCCACGTTGAACGTGGGGTTTGCAAAACAGCCCCATAGGGCTTCAATACCAGCCGCGCCTAAAGGCGCACAATGAGCGACGCCAACCGCACGTGGCGTCGCTTTTTTACTTGCTTATTCTACCGTCCGTGGGAATCTCCGGCGAATCATCTTCGTCAAAGTCCGCTACATTTTTGAATGGGTCCTCATATTCTTTGAAGCTCAACTGGTCGCACATCTGGTCGTTCACTTCCCGGTCCTTGATGTACCTCTTTATTGCGTCCGCGGTTTCGTTTTGTAAGAAGCTTCAGCTTTTCTTTTCGGCTAACGCTTCCTACTGCCGAGCGCGTAGTGGTCTTGCAGCACCTAGTTGTTGCCCATGCCGGGCACACTAAAAATGCTCCCTATATAGCTTTCAGTGTTTTTTCACTGTTCGCTATATAGGGAGCATATCATTGCCGGACGGGGGCTTTGCTTATACGGGCTTACAACCGTAGACGCAACTTAGCGGTTCTTCTTGCGAAGGAACAGGAAGCACAGGGCAGCCAGGCTGGCGATGGCCACACCGGCAACGGGGATCAGCGGGAAGTTGTCCGACGTCTGCGGGATGGGTGCCGTCGTCTTGGCGGGCGCGGGCGTTGTACTGTTGGTCGTGGTGTTGTTCGTCGTGTTATTTGTGGTATTGTTGGTCGTATTGTTCGTGGTGTTATTTGTGGTATTGTTCGTCGTATTGTCAGACGGAGCCGGGGTCGCAGTGGGTTCTGCAGTCGGGACCGGGGACGGCTGGGCCTTGGCGGTCCAGCTGACGGCGAACGGAGACAGTTCCGTAACATGGACCACGAGCTTGCCATTCTGCAGGGTCGGGGTCAGCAGCTCAACCTCACCGCTGTCCTTCATGTGGCTGACGAGGATGGAGAACTGGTCGTAGTTGGCCGCCGTGATGCCCTTGGGCAGGTCGAACGTAACGTCGATGCCGCCTGCGGGGAAGTACGCGTCGGTTGCTTCGCTCCAGTGCGCGCCGTTGTCGGTGCTGATCATCAGCTTGACGTCGTAGACCTCGATGTTGTCAGCAGACTGGTTCTTGCTGATGGCCTTCTTGAACGCCTCGGTGATCTTCTCCGGCGTGTCGTAGCCCTTGTCCTTGATCCCCTGCGGGATGTTATCCTTGGTCAGGGTATCCTTGACGACCTCGGTTTTGGTTTCTGGCGCGGGCTCCGGGGTCTTGACCTCACCGGATACCATGATGAAGCTGACCTGCACAGCGGAGGTCGTGTTTGCGTTGGCGGCAACCTCAACCGTCAGCACACCGTCGGCGTCAGACTTCAGACCCGTGAAAGCCAGCGTGTCGCCCTTGCCGGTGCAGCTGGTGTAGTAGTTGTAACCAGTCTGCAGTGTCTCACCGTTGATCTTTATGTCGGCCAGACGGGTCTTGCCGCTCTCGACCCAGCCGGTGGGGTTGAACATGCCGACGTAAACGGTGTAGTCCTCGCCGGTCAGGTTGTCAAAGCGGTAGGTGATGCTGTTGGTGCCGGACGCATAGCGCATGCTCTCATAGATGCTGGCGTTGCTGTTGCGCAGCGTTCCTGCAGTGCCCGTGTAGCCGAAGCCGGCCTCTGCACTGTAGGCGCCGTCGTTCACAGCGGGGTCCTGCTTGAGTGTATCGGCGCTGGCGTTCATGATGGCGATGTAGTCGCTGCTCAGAGCCAGGCTTTCCTTCTGCGGGTTGGCGAAGTAGAGCAGGTTCTTCGGGACCACGGTAGCCGTGGTGCTGATCTCCAGGTCGTTGCAGTTAGTCAGCTTGCCGGTGACGGCAGCCGTGCCGGGGTTCTTCAGACTGTCAGCGTTCCATTCGACCTTGCTGGTGATAGTTTTGCCCTGAGTGGTCACGCTGACCTCCGTGGGCAGGTTGCTACCGTCGGACCAGACGACGTCGGGCAGCTCGGTGTTGACGGTGGTGGGCAGCAGCTGATCCAGACGGTCCAGCGTCCAATCCTGCTCACCCAGGACGGAAACGGTGTTGTCGGTGTTCATCTGGATCGGCAGCCATACGGTGCGGCTGTCGGTCAGGTTATCACCGTTCCAGCGGTCGCCCATATAGATGAACTTGCCGGCCTCGGCGTCGATGGGCAGCACGTAGGTGACCTGCGTGTTGAACATCTTGCCGGTGTCGTTCTTGGCGGGGTTGCCCACCTTCTCCCAGCCGGAGAGCATATCTTTGCTGCGGTAGTAGATGTGGGCGGTGCTGTTCCAGCCGTCGGTGCCGCTGGTCAGCAGGTAGTAGTAGCCGTTGTACTTAAAGACCGCGGGGGCCTCACGGCTGTCGTCGCTGACGATGCGGGCGGCGAACTCGGTAGCATCGGCCTGGTCAGCCTCGGCGGCCAGACCCGTGTAGTCCTTGTTCAGCAGCGAGACATAGAGCTTTGCGTTCATTTCGCTGGAGTAGATGACGTAGGCATCATCCGCTCCGTCATTGTTCTTGTCCACGCCGGTATCGACGAAGACGGTCATGTCGCGGGCCTCGCCCAGACGGCTGGCGTTCAGCGACGTGTCGTAGTTCATGCGGGTGACGTTCTGCACTGTGAAGGGGCCGAACGGGCTGTCACTGGTGGCGATACCGACCATAGCGCGGCTGTAGCGGCTGGCAGGGCAGTTGCCAACGCAGCCACCGGCCACCCAGCTGTTCAACTTATCGTTATTGTACAGCGGGCCGTCAGCGTGCCAGATCAGGACGAACTGCTTGGTGCTCTCGTTGTAGATCATCTTGGGGCGCTCAGTGACGCAGTAGCTGCCGTACAAGGTCTCAAAGGCCAACTGCAGGCGGGTTGTGGTCACGTTGCGCACGCTGTCATCCTGGCTGTCCGGGTAGAGCAGGCTCGTCGCCGTGATTGGCTCCTCGTCATAGCTCTTGGCGGTCCAGCTGATGTCGTTCAGGTCCGTGGGGGCCTTCTCGTACTCGGTGACATAGGCGCGCAGGAAGTTCTTGACATTGCGGAACTGGCTCTCGGTCACACCCTCGGGTGCGGCGGACAGCTTGCCCCAGGCCTTCAGCGTCTCGAGGTTCGTGGCGCTGAGCTGCATGACGTTGTAGTTCTGCGTCGTGCCGGTGCCGCTGGCACCTGGGCTGGAGATGATGGCCTTCTCGGTGCCCTCCTCAATGGGCAGGATGGTGCTCTGGGTGTAGAGGATGGTGCCGCGGTCGGTCCAGTTGTACAAATCAGTGGAGCTGTAGCAGCGCACGCCGTCCACAGGGCGGGTATTGTTGGTCTTGTCCTCACCGAACCAGAGGTAAACAGCCTTGCCCTCGGTGATGTCACCATCGCCGTCCAGGTCATAGTTGACACAGCCGTCGCCGGTGCCCTCCTTCAGGGCCATGGCAGAGCCGCCGTGGGCCTGCATGGGCAGGCCGGTGTCAGCCTTGATGACCGTACCGGTGGTGCCGGGGATCGAGGTGTTGGTCTCGGGCAGGGTGCGCAGACCGGCGTACTGGGAATCCAGGGCGCTGGCGGCGCTGCGCAGGTCCTCGGTGGTTGCGGCGTCGTCGGCAACCAGCGTGTCGGCGGCAGCCAGGGCGTCGTTCAGCTCGGGCAGCGTGTCAGCCACGCCGGACTTGTTACCGGTGTACTGCCAGCTTTCGAGCTTGTCGGTAGCGTACACAATGCCATTGTCGGCGTCGGTCTGCAGGGCAGCGCGGATCTCAGCGATCTTTGCCAGCAGCTCCTCACGGGCGACAGTGGAGGGGTTCTTGGCCTCGCGGCGGGCTGCGGTCTCATTGGCAGCGCTGCGGGCGCTCACGGCGGTGGGCTTGACAACAATGTTGTCGTACTGGCCGGTCAGCAGGTAGTTGGTGCCGACGTTGCGGGCGACGGTAGCGGCGATGTCAGTGGCCTCGCTCAGCTTGAAGCCGATGTCCGCGATCTCGCCGACCTTCGTGCCATTGACGTAGATGGTCAATGCGCCGTTGCCGCCGTCGGTCTCCTTGTAGACGAAGGCGAAGGCGTTCCACTCGCCGATGGCAATATCGCCCAGCGAGATTTCGTTCTTGCTGACGCCCTTCGTGGAGCCGTCAACACCGTAGCCCACCTTGCCGTCATAGGTCAGCAGGTGCAGGCGGTTGCTGCCGGTGCTGATCGTGAAGGCGGAGCGCATGGCGGTCTTGGTTTTGTCGCTGCTCGGTTCCTCGATCATCACATCGGCCAGCAGGGTGAACTGGGTGCGGCCAAACAGGTTCTGTGCGTCGGTGATGGTCGCATGGTAGTCATTCTTGTTGTTCCACTGGGTGGAAACCTTCAAGATGGTATTCCAGGTGTCATCGGTCAGGGTCGCGGTGTTAGCAGCCAGCGTCAGGCCGCCGTTGTCCTCCAACACCTTGTTGAAGAAGCCGGACTCGGAGCCTACCGCCTTGCCGTTGACAGCCAGCCAGCTGATAACAGGAGCCTGGGTGCCGGTGGCGGTGACGGTGTATCTGACGACCTGGTCCTCCTCAATGGTGAAGGTCAGGCTGTTGATGATGTCGCCGCTGCTGCCGGACAGGTTCAGCGTGGCGGTGTCGGTCAGGGCGTTGCCCTCCTCGTCGGTGACTACAGCGGTCATCGGGCGGGTTTGGCTCCACCACTCGCGGTGGGCACTGGTCAGGGTGTAGGTACCGGCGGGCAGGGTCAGCGCGTAGGTCAGTGTCTCGCCCTTCGCGTTGTTCTTGCCGTAGATACCGGTAGCTGTCTTGTCTGCAGTGCCGGAGTAACCCTTGGTACCTGCGTCGGTGTCAACAAGGCCCCAGGTGTTGTCGCTGGTCTTGATCTGGTCGAACTTGTCGTTCAGCATCTTTTCGCCCAGCGCCTTCTTGTACAGCTCGTAGGTCTCGGTGGTGCCGCCAGTCACACTGGTGGGATCACCGGCCACGGTGTCGATAAAGTAAACGGTGTCGCCGGGGATGACCTCGGTGATCTGAACGCTGACGGTCAGGGGCTCGCCCAGCGCGTTGACGGCGTCCTTCACGGTGCCGCTGATGGAAGCGGACTTGTAAGCGTTCGCATCCAGTGCGTTGGTGTCGCCGTTCCACTCAACAGACTTCGTCTCGGTGGTGCCGTCGGCCAGCTTGACCTCGACCTCGGCGGGCAGGTCGCCCACGCCGCTGCCGGTCACGTAGTACTCCAGCGTGGGCAGCTCGGTCAGAATCTCGGTCACAGCGCCGTCCGCACCTGCCAGACGCTCGCCGATGGTGTTCAGGGCGTCGACGTTCAGGGTGCCGGACTTCAGCACGATCTTGATCGTGTGCTTACCGGCAGTCAGGTCAGACATAATATAGGCTTCGCCGCGGGTCGGGGCTGCCTTGGTGGAGGCGTTCTCTGCCTTCAGCTCGCCGTCAACATAGACGTCGATGACAGCGGAGCCGTCGTTGCCGCCCATAATTGCAAAGCCGCTGCCGTCCACCGTGAAGGTGAAGGAGGAGCCCGCAGTGCTGGAGACGGACATAGTGCGGTACCAGTTGTCAGCACTGCCACCGCCCGGGTTGTTGATGGCCCAGGTGCCGTTGTAGGCAACGCCGTCGTCCTGGCCGTCGATCATGGCGGTAGCATACGGGATGCCGCCCTTGACGGTCTTGATCTCGAGGTTATCTGCATAGACCTGCGTCCAGTTGGAGCTGATCTTCACACGGCCCGAGAGCATCGGGTTGGCATCGGTATAGCTGGTGACCTTGTTGCCATCGATGTAGGCATACACGGTGTCGCCCAGGCCGACGAGCTTCAGGTTGTACTTGCCCTCAGCATTCTTGGTGACGGTGCCGCTGGCAATCTGCGTACCGATACGGTACAGCTTCCAGCTGCCTGCGCCGTTAATTTCCAGCGTGTAGCCGCTGTTGTTCCAGTTCATGCCGGTCTGGGCACGGATAGTCAGGCGCTCGTAGCGGCTAGCCTCTGCGCCCGGCAGGGTCACGTCAATGGAGGCGCTGTAATCCATCCAGCGCCAGTCGCCGACGATGGTCGCAGGGTCGCCGCCGTTCCACTGGTTCACGCTGGAGGCATTCTCCTGCTTGAGCTGGCCGTTCTCAACGATCCACGCGCCGTGGGTGTCCAGCATATAGCGGGGCTCATTGCCGCGGGAAACCAGATAGTTCTCGGTGGTCTCCTTGCCGGTGGTGGCATTGTACACCGTAACGTCTTCCTCGTTGGTATACTCAAAGTTATCCGCGTAGAGGTAGTCGTCGGTGGTGTTCTGGTTTTTACCGGTGTAGTCGGTATCCAGCACGGTACGCTTCTCGGTCTGGATGTAGTCGCCGCTGCCGTCCTCAGTGGGGAAGCGCTCGGGCGTGGTGTCCAGCGTGGTCGCGGTCACGACGCTGTAGGCTGGCACGGTGACATAGGCGATGCCGTCCTCAATCTTGACATCCTCACCCTGCTTCAGGTAGTCGTCCGTGACGGTGGTCCAGATATGCAGCGCGTCGACGGAGAGGTTCATGTCCGACGTCTTGATGGCGAAGGTTTTCTCGTTCTGGGTGTTGTTGATGAACACGGTGGAGAAGTTCGTCTTATCGGGGGCAGCCAGCGTCATGTAGCTGGCGTCGCCGTTGATACCGGCGGTCTGGTGCTCGTTGTCGCTGGAGCCGAAGGAGCCGTAGGTCGCGTTCGGCAGCACACGCCAGATGCCGTTTGTGTTGGTGTCGTTCTCCCAGCCGGTCTTGGCGAACTTGGTGATATGGCTCAGCATATAGAGCACGGGGTCATAATGGATGTAGCCGCTCCACGGATCGCGGGCGGACAGCAGTTCCTTATGGCCGTACTGGATGCCCTCATAGAAGGAACCAATCGCAGGCTGGAACATGTACATCGTGCGGCGGGAACCGACAAAGGCGTTGGGCAGGCTGTCCAGCAGGGCCAGCGGGCTCTGGTAGCCACCGATGGTACCGGCGCCGTACTCGGCGGTCTTGTTCTCCTGCAGTTCGGAATAACCGAAGGTCGCGCAGCCCTCGCTGTACCAGACTTCCTTGTCGTCCACGTCTGCCATCGTGATATAATCGCTCGTGGCGTTGGTGCGGTAGTGGAAGCCGATAGCATCGACAGCGTCGTACACGCCGGAATCGCTGCGCATCAGGGGAACGATCTTCAGGCCCTTATTTTCGTCGGAGGCCACGATCTTGATGTTGTGGTAGGCTTCCTTGGCTTCCTCGGTGAAGTAGCTGGGGAAGTCTGTCTCATTCTTCAGCGCGTTGGCAAAGTATTTGATGATCTCGCCATCGGGGCTGCCGGTCTCGTTCTTATCGGGATCGATGTAATCGATTACATAACCGTATTTTTCGTAGGCATCGAAAATCGTTTCTTTGTACCACTTGTAGATAGCGGCATATCTTTCGCTGCCCGCTGCCTTGGCTTTGACCCAGTTCGGGTACTCCCAACGCAGGATAGACACCATCACATTGGGGTTGACCTTCTTTGCGTCTGCCGCCATAACAAAGCCGGGCGAACGGGAGGCGTCGGCATCCTCGTCCTCATAGCGCTTCGTGCAGGCTTCAGCACCGGTGGAGTTGTTGCCGTCGTTGCCCATCTCCATCTTAATGTTGGAGAACAGCGGGTACTCGCCGCCGAACAGGTACTGCATCATCTTCCAGTACGCTTCGGAGTTCTCGGCCTTGTAGTCCAGCAGCAGGTTGCTGGTGGAGTTGCCGTTCAGCATACCAAAGCCCTTGTAGGTCCAGCCGTTCTTGTGCGCCGCACTGCCCGCTTCCAGTACGTCCGTGCCGGTGACGGTGACAACACCGTCCACATCGGCAATGCTGTTGAAGGCGTCGTAGCGGGCCGCGGTCTCGGTCTTGGCAGCCTCGGCGTCAGCCGTGCCGGTGACAACGATGTTGTCATACAGGCCAGTGCGCATGAAGCCGGTGCCGTAGGTCGCGCCGAACGCGCCGACGATGCCGGTCTTTTCGCTGAGCTTGAAGCCGATGCCGCTGGCGGCCAGGACCTCCTCGCCGTTCAGGTAAACAGCGACGGTGCCCTCGGTGTCATTCTCGTTGTAGACAAGGGCAATCGCGTTCCACTCCCCTGCCGTCAGGTTCTTGGAGAGGGCGTACTCGGTGCCGTTGTTGACCTTGAGCACAGCAGTGCCGTCGGTCTTGCGGGGGATGATGCGGAAGTTGGCATCCGCAGAGGGGCCGACCAGCACCACGGAGGTGTTGTCGTGCTCGTCGTTGAACTTGAAATCAGTGTACAGCGTGAAGCTGGTGCGTTTGAAGAAGCTGTCACCGTCGTTGATGGCAGCGCCGCCATCGGTAGCGGAGTTGCCGCCGCTGATCCAGCCGGAGGTAACGCTGACCTGCTTGCCGCTGTTCAGACTCTCGACCAGGGACGCGCCGGTGCGGACGCTGACCATGTCATTGTCCTCCAGCGCCTTGCCGAAGTTGGCGTTGTCGCCATCCACGGGCGTGTCGGGGGTCTCGGCGTCGCCGGTGCGCTCAACAGCCAGCCAGCTAACGGCGGGGGCGTGCTGACCGGTGGTCGTGGCCGTCCAGGTCACGACCTTCTCGGAGGTGATCTCAAACTCACCGGTCTTGGTGGTAACGGCGTTGTTGTCCTGCTTCGGAACCGACGCATAAACAGACGTACCTGCGTCGGTGGTCAGGCTCAGGTCCATGGCACGGTTCTGGCCGCCCCACCACTCACGGTGGGCAGTCGTGATCTTGTACTTGCCGGCGGGCAGCGTGAACTTGTAGGAGATTGTCTCCCCTGCTTCATTGTTTTTGCCGTAAACACCGGTGTAATCCTTGTCATCAGCATTGCTGCTGGTGTAGCCCTTCGTCTGGGCGTCGGTGTCCACCAAGCCCCAGGTCGCGTCGCCCTGGTAGAACTGGTCGGACTTGCCGTTCAGCAGCTGGTCGCCCAGCAGCGCCTTGGCGGCTGCGTAGGCGGCAGTGGACTGAACATTGTCCATCTTGTCGTTGCCGGTAGCGGCCACGCTGTCGATAAAGTAAACGGTGTCTGCGGGGATGACCTCCACGGTGTACTCGTTGCCTGCCTTATCCTTTGCAGTGACGGTTGCATAGGGCTCTGCGAAGGTATTCGCGGTCACATTATCCGCCCAATCGATTCCGGCAGGGACCACACCGACGTTTGTTGCGATGCGAGCCGCGGCGGTCTGAGGTGCAGCAGCCTCCTGCGCAGCGGGGGCTGCGGTCTCCTCGGCAGCAAGAGCCTCCTCAACAGGGGCATCCATCGGGGCGAGAGCTGCTTCCTCCGCAGGTGCTTCCTCGACAGGCGCTCCTCAGTCGGGGCGTCCTCAGCAGGGGCCGGGGTCTCCTCGGCAGCAGACTCCTCCGCTGGGGTCTCTGTGGAGACTGCGTTCTCCGCCGGAGCCTCCTCGGCGGCAGGCGCAGCCTCCTGGACGACGGCAGCCACTGGCTGTTCGTCGGCCGCAAAGGCCTGCGTCGGGACCATGCTGGCCAGCATACCGACACAAAGAGCCGACGCGAGTACGCGCTTGCCCTTGTGCTGTGCTTTTCTCATAGTCTTCATCCTTTCTCTTTAAGCAGTGTGTGCATCATGCACAAATCTACTTTACAGTGGTTTACTACTATAATACAAGCCGCCAGTGTTTTCCCTCCATGTGATAATTCCCGTTCTTCCTGCACTTTTTCCCGCACTTTTCCCGCATTGCGCTTTCAAGTGGAATCATACAAATACTACATTTTTTACTTTGAAATTTACATGGAATTTATATGCCTGCTTTCTGTATACTTATATATTAAAAGATATTTTCGTGGTAAACCGCAGACTTCTTTCGGTATTTTAATTTCTATAGGAGACACTTCCCGTAAAGAAAAGCGCCGCTATGCAATCTGCTCAGCAGCGTTTTTCATTATAGATATTTTGTGCAAATTTGTGTACCGCAGAATCTCCGCTATATTTCAGTTTTTGGTTCATCATTTTTAAAGAAGAGAACTACATATCGGCCAATTTAAAAATTTTTGTATCCTCTCTACCGAAGCCCCTGATTGCGGGAGTAACCATAAATTGCAGGGGTTTCTTCCAGACGATGCTGCACTTCACAAAAGCCTTTCACAAATGAGCGAATTGCTTATTGAGAATCGAACTGCCTTAGCAACGGATGCACCGGTTGCCGTCCACAGCGAGATAAAATGGAAGCCTTAAAATCAAGTCGTCGAAATTACAATTCTTCGACGAAACAAATCGAGTAAGAGTCTCTTTTAACTAGAAAGCCGACCTCTCACACCACCGTGCGCACCGGTCTGTACATGTCGGTCCAACCGCATAAGTGCAAGGACTCGTAGTAGCGGAGGATACTAAAATATCCTGCTGCTGCGAGTCTTGCGTTTGTAATGGAACCCTTTAATACAGGACTACCGGCGATACGCCAATAACCCAGTCTGGAATTCCCCCACTGGTATACCCTGTCAGCCAGGACGCCCATCTGTCTCAAGTTGCCTACCTTCGTTTTGGACTTCTTCCACTGCTTCCACGGCCTACTATGTGTTTCTGTTCATCGGTTCAGGCGTTTGCCCGCCTGCATTTTTTCGCTGACCTCCGACTTCCTTCAGATTCCACCTCACGATGGACATCCTTGCCTTCGGCTAACACTTTCTACTGCCGAGGGCGTAGTGGTCTTTCACCACCTAGTTGTTGCCCATGCCGGGCGCACTAGAGTTACAACAAACGCCCTGAGATGGACAGTTTGTTCAGGATACAATGTACCTGCACCTGCCATCTGCTGCGTGCCCGTCTTGCCACTGCGGAGGAGGTTACCGCGCGGCGGAATCTCGCGTTCACCCCCTACGACTGCCATGGCAACCACGGATTTTAAGATTGCAATACCAAAATAGGTGGCACCGAAACGCAGAGAATCATTACCATCAAGCGTACACTGAAGGATTTGCAGTTTTTATATTTGTTTCTTCCCGGCAAACTCATGGCAAGTACCGCTCGCTTATCATTCTTTTACCGTCATCATAATGCGTACCGTATTCAAGAGATGCCGAACCATAATAGCAGCACTTGGGAAAATGAATCAGAACTGATTCACTTTTTCGTGTCAAGAATTTTGGATGAATCTAAACTGATTCACTCTGGAGCATATACGAATTTATATGGGTGTCCGGTTTGATTGTCCCCCCTTCTTGGGGTAGGTGCGTTTTGCAAGCATAGCATGTGGTCATCCACATGCACATTTCTGGGGCGTACCCCA